>ERZ1284729.95-NODE-95-length-15458-cov-15.083750_pt1 | contig 15458 bp, 13 predicted proteins | sample MGYA00454602_ERZ1284729 | MGnify/ENA primary metagenome ERZ1284729 (study PRJEB36292, sample SAMEA5787381) | metagenome | biome: Arctic soil; feature: perennial spring outflow channel; material: sediment | place: Canada | collected 2017-07-08 | depth 0.05 m ... | reverse complement strand
TTATTAGAAGGTGTAAAACACAATCTGGCCATAATATAACTCGGCCCACATATTTTTATTGCCTATTTTCTTAAATATTTTACATTGATCACAAAAATATTTTATTATACCGATCATTTTCTTAATTTTTCCCTGTCATTTTCCATTTAAAATTCACCGATCTAAAATGGGGTGTAACTGGATAATTAAAGGTTTTTCAATCTGATAAAATAATCTTGTACTTTTCACGTTAATTACTATATTGCAAAGTCTAAATTACTACATAAATTGAATAAAAATATGAGGACCAGTGTAGCCTTTAAAATACTATTTACTATCGCTATTGGCGCTAGTATTTTAAGCTGTAATAAGTTCAGCAACAAGGATAACTCACGGGCAACCGGTTGGGATGTAAACTCAAAAGATGGCGGTTTTCAGTATAACACTGACTATAAGGAACAAGAAACAGGTCCAGGCCTCGTTTTTGTTGAAGGAGGAACTTATACCATGGGTAGGGTTCAGGATGATCCAATGCATGATTGGAATAATTCCCCAAATCAGCAACACATCCAGTCCTTTTACATGGACGAGACCGAGGTTACCAATATGATGTACATGGAATATCTGGATTGGTTGAAAAGGGTATTTCCTCCCAGTGAAGAAAATTACAAGAATATCTATTCGGGTGCTGTACCGGATACCTTAGTTTGGAGAAACCGCCTTGGTTTTAACGAAACAATGGTAAATAATTACTTGCGCCACCCGGCTTATGCAAATTATCCGGTTGTAGGAGTGAGTTGGATACAGGCGGTTGAATTCAGTAAATGGAGGACCAATAGGGTAAATGAACTTATTCTGGAAGATGAAGGATACACAAAAGATGGGGCTCGTTATAATGATGTAGATGGGGCCACTACCTTTGATACCGAAACTTATTTAAACGCTCCCGCAAAGGTTTATGGGGGAAATGAAGAAATAACCCGTGGAGGGAAAAATTCAGAGAATCTGGGGACTAATCCCGAAGAAGGAGAAGCCAAAAATATTTACGTCCAACGAAAAGACGGAGTTCTTTTACCGGAATACAGATTGCCAACCGAAGCAGAATGGGAATATGCAGCCTTAGGTTTAGTTGGGATAAGAAGTTACAATGTGTATCGCGGAAGAAAAAAATATCCCTGGGATGGTCAATATACCAGGTCAGGTGATGCGAAAACTCAAGGGGATCAGTTAGCTAACTTTAAACAAGGCGCTGGGGATTATGGCGGAATAGCAGGATGGAGCGACGATGGTGCAGATATTACAGCCGAAGTTAAATCCTATCAACCCAATGATTTTGGATTATACGATATGGCCGGAAACGTTTCCGAATGGGTGCTGGATGTTTACAGACCTATAGTTGATGATGAATTTAACGATTTCAACTATTATCGTGGAAATGTTTATTACAAAAATGAACTAAATGATGATGGCTCAGTTAAAGTTATAACTCCTGAAGATATAGCTTACGACACTTTAAGCAATGGTAAAATTGTGGCTCGGGAACTCCCAGGAGAATTGGCCCAGGTACCTATTGGTGAAATGGACACCTATTTAAGAACCAACTTTTCAGATAGCGATAACAAAAATTTTCGTGACGGCGATAAAAGTTCTTCAAGATATTACCAGACCTTTAATGAAATTTCAAGTCCTTCAAAAAGAATGTATAACTCTCCTCAATTCGAAACCAATACGGATAGTTTAGGTAATGCCAAGCCTAAATATGATGACACAGATAGAACCACTTTGATAAGTGATGAAGTGAGAGTTTATAAAGGAGGTTCCTGGAGAGATCGTGCCTATTGGCTGGATCCCGCACAAAGAAGGTATTTCCCTCAGGATATGGCGACAGATTATATTGGTTTTAGAAACGCAATGTCCAGAGTTGGATCAAAATCAAAAAATAAAAACAAAACGGCAAGAAACAAATAATTTATAAACCATTATTAAACGGTTTAAAGAGTACAAAATTCGTAAAGCTGTCCCTAAATTTAGTGAGGTTCAGTTTCTTATAACAGGATTCCCCTTTATAAGATTTCATAAAATTCCTTGAATATTTATTTCAGGGATTAAGATGAAAACAACGAATTAGTATCTTTTTAAACCGTTTCTTATTTTATATTTTTGGCAATGAATATCCAGGAACTGCATCAATTATTCCTTAACAGCAGCGGAGTGGCAACAGACACAAGATCTATTGAGCCCAACCAACTTTTTTTTGCTCTTAAAGGTGAAAATTTTAACGGAAATAAGTTTGCCTTAGAGGCGCTTAAAAATGGAGCCGGATATGCAATTATAGACGAAATTGAGTATGACCAATCCGAACAGTTTATAACAGTAAATAATGTTCTTGAAACTCTTCAGGAACTCGCAAATTTTCACAGAAAGCATTTAGGCATTCCAATTCTTGCTATAACGGGCAGTAACGGAAAAACTACCAGTAAAGAATTGATCCATGCAGTGCTGAGTAAAAGATTTAACACAGTCGCTACTGTTGGAAATTTAAACAATCATATTGGTGTACCGCTCTCACTTTTATCCATGAATAAGACCACAGAATTCGGAATTGTGGAAATGGGCGCAAATCATCCAAAAGAAATTGAAAGTTTATGCAAAATAGCCCAACCGGATTATGGCTATATCACCAATTTCGGAAAGGCACATCTGGAAGGCTTTGGAAGTATTGAAGGAGTAATAACTGCCAAAAGTGAACTGTATAACTATTTAAAAGAGCACAAAAAAGCCCTGTTTTTGAATGCAGATGACCCAATTCAACAAAAGCAACTTTCTTATAAAAACAGTTTTTCCTTTGGAAGTTCCAAGGCTAATATTCCTGTTGAATATATTACAGACAACAAATATGCAGAAGTGCAATCCAACGGAATTGTTTTCAACAGTTTATTGCCGGGAAATTACAATGCTATAAATATGGCAGCAGCTATTTGTATCGGGCATTATTTTGAAATACCCGTCAAAAGCATTAAAGAAGCGCTCGCAAACTATTCTCCTCAAAATAACCGATCCCAAATTATTGAATTAGGAAAGACCACGCTTTTAATGGATGCTTATAATGCTAATCCCACCAGTATGAAGGCTGCTTTGGAGAGTTTTAATAAAATCCCGGCAAATAATAAGGTTGCCATTTTAGGAGATATGTTTGAACTGGGAACAACTTCCGAAAAAGAGCATCAGGATTTGGTGACTTATCTTGAAAATTTGAATTTCAGCCGCGTTTTTCTTGTTGGAACCAATTTCAAAAAAGCAAAAGCAAATTCCCCAAAGATTCAACAATTTGAAAAATTTCCGGAATTGGAGAAGGCAATCAAATCTGCTGATCTCCAAAATACGAAAGTATTGATAAAGGGATCCAGAGGAATGGCACTGGAGCGATTGCTGGATGTTTTTAAGAGGAAGTAAAAGCTATCTGAGAACTGGGGAGAAAGTTAAAAAAAAGTGGGTGATACTGGGCTCGAACCAGCGACCCCTACCTTGTCGAGGTAGTGCTCTGAACCAACTGAGCTAATCACCCTTTTCTTTTGATCTGGCGAAGATATCAATAATTTCTAAATAAAAAAAGGCATCCAAATTGGTATACTTTTTCTCTGTGGCTCGAGGGGTTAGACAAAAGTTTATCTCAAGCTAATCTAGTTGGTAACATTTAAGAAAACCTTGATTCAACAAATATTTCAAGAATAGAATCTGGGAGAACTAATCCTAACTTTTTACACTTTATATAATTAGTCAGGCACTTTAAGTATATCTTTCTGATATAGTTGATTCCATCTAATGAAACTACAATATAGCTATTAGGCAGTTTCTCTTATAGAAGTGCCAATACAGTCTAGGCAAATAATATACTTGTAGAAATAACTAAATCTCACATAAAACCACACTTGAAATTCAAAATTCGGCTATAATATATTATCTCGGCTTTTATATTAATATCTTTAGGCCTTATTATATTATAAATTTATGGGCTTAGGTGTTAAATTGGAGTTTGAGCAAGAATTATTGGATGAGTTGGCACAACTCCCTATTACTGAACTAGAACCAAACAGTGTTATTTTACTTGAACAAGCCTATATAAAAGAAATTCCTATTCTACTGGACGGAATAATTAAAGTTAGAAAAAATGATGAAAGTGGTAAGGAAATAATTTTGTATAAAATTGAACCTGGTGAAAGTTGTATCCTTTCACTAACATCATTACTTAACAACAAATACTGTAATGCTGAAGCATTTGTTGAAACCCGATCAAAAGTGATTTTTATACCATCAGAAACTGTCAAGATCTGGATTAATAAATACGATTCATGGAGGCAGTATGTTTTTAAACTATTCTATGAACGTTTTGATGAATTATTAGGTTTAATTGATTTAATTGCTTTTAAGCAAGTTGATATGAGATTACTTAAAAAATTAAAAGAGCATCAACAAATTGAAGGCGATAGTATTAAAATCACACATCAAGAATTAGCAAAAGAAATTGGTACTGCCCGTGAGGTTATATCTAGATTACTTAAACAATTAGAAAGAAGAAACATTGTTAAACTTGGTAGAAGTACTATAAAAATAATAAAGGGTTTGTAAATTCATTATAGTCAAATTTGGTATAAATTATCTCTTTTATCAAATTAGATAAAAAAAAAGTCAGATCTCAAAAAAATGAAATCTGACTATTATTATTGCTATTAGCTATTAAAAATGGGGAATGCAATAATTTACTTATACACTCAATACAATGAATCCTTTAGTTTTCATATTTAGATTGTATTTAAAGGCATTATGAACGTATTCTAACCCTTCTGGAAGCGATTCTCTTTCAATTCCCAAGTGTTTTAAAGCAAACTCACATAATACAATTGTCACTCCAGCTTCTTTAGCCATATTGACAAGTTTTTGACCTTCTTCTTTATCTGCAAATTGCTTAACGGCAGCACCATATATTACAACTTGAAATTCTCCAAATTTTTGACCTTCTTCTTTTTTCATTTCTGCCCCAGTCATTATCATTACAGGTACATAATTGGCAACTCCAGTTGTCATAATGTAATTATTAACATCATTGGGCACATTAGTAATAATTGGGTTGTTTGCAGAAACAGGTTGTGTATTTAAACCTAAAATCAAAAATGACACTACTAAAATTAAAATTCTCATGGTTATATTATTTATTTATTGAACAGCACAAAAATAGGTCAAACCAAACTATTATAACGGTGATGTAAGTCACCGTAATTATTATTTAATGAATGATTTTATTTACTTAAAATTACCCCTATTCACTTAGTCTCGAATTTTTTGCTTAAAACAAGCGGGGTTGAGAATAGTTGAATTATATAAAAGTATTAATTTTTTATGATGAATTTGGAACTTTCATTTTATTACAAAAGGATATTAAAAATGTTCCTAGAAGTAAAACAGGCCCCTCCTCTGACCCTTTATTTTGATTAAATTGAAGAGAACTGATATTAGTCATCCTTTCACAAAATCCATAACTATAAATTTGGTCTTTACGAATTTATCCAAACTTCAAATTTTATTTATTATTCTATGAAAAATATGATAAAGGAAACAATTGTTATTTTAATACTGCTCCTCCAGTTTTCTTGTAATGAAGAAACACCTGATAATCCACTACCCATTGTAAAGGAGGAATCCGGTGAGGATTCCATTCCTCCACCCCCAGTAAACCCTGATTTTGTTGGAAATTTAGTATGGTCTGATGAATTTAATGACGGGAAATTGGATGCATCTAAATGGAATATTGAAACTGGAACTGGTGTCAATGGAGATTGGGGAACCGGACAGTTGGACAGAGCTACAAACCGAGTTGAAAATATTAGTTTTCAAAATAATGTAAGTGGTTCAAACGATGGATGTCTGGTAATTACTACTCAAAAAGAACAGCATATTGATAGAGAATATACAAGTGGTAGAATAAACACAACTGATAAGGCTTCCTGGGGTCCCGGTCATAGAATTATTGCCAGAGTTAAACCAACTGGGGTAAGACACAAAGGACAAGGCTTTGCATTTTGGATGATGCCAGAGGAAAAACCGGCTGGTCTTGACAATATTATGTGGCCACAAGGAGGTGAAATTGATATTATGGAATATGTGGGCTCAATCCCCTTTAATAATTTAGGGACTGTACATTATGCCTGGTTTTGGGAAAATAATGAATATAAAGACTGGAATCATGGGCATTTGGGGGCCTATTACAATTACAACCTACAACAAGTACCAACTCCATCTGAACCAGGTTATGGAAATTATCCCCCATCTCAGAACGATAATTCTGCAGGAAGCTCGAATTTTCACAATTATGGGATTGATTGGTATTCAGATAGAATTGAATTTTTTATTGATGAAAATGTCTATCATATACACTATTTAAATGATGGTGCTGCTTATGGGAAGGATGGTGAGGATAAAATTGATTTCACTACCATAAATGGAAAAAAAACAGGTGTCTCAGAATATTCAAACCATTTTGATGAATGGTCACCATTTGAACATAAAATGTATGCTATTTTAAGCGCAGGTGTTGGTGGCAGCAATTATTCTTATGGTGGTGAAATTGTCCCGGAAGCTGAATTTCCATGTTCAGTATATATTGATTGGGTAAGAGTTTATGAGTTGAAACAGTAATTTTAAATTTAATCTAGTACATACATTTACAAAGACCAAAAGATAATTAAAATCCACTATTTCTAGTGGATTTTAACTTTGGTTGGCAAGGAGGGATTCGAAGCGCCTTAGTTATTCACTCCTCTTTCGTGCATCTTTTCAACAATAAATGAAGCGACATCTTCCGGGTAAGTTCCCCTACCAAAACCAGCATCGTAACCAAGTTCCAGTGCCAATTTATTACCAATTCGCGGTCCACCTGCACAAACTACCATTTTAGATCGTAAACCTTCAGCTTCAAGTAACTCAATAAAATTGGTCAAATTCTGAATATGGACTTCTTTTTGTGTCACAATTTGAGAAATTAAAATAGCATCGGCATTTAACTCAACCGCCTTTTTAATCAAATCTTCATTTGGGATTTGCGCTCCTAAATTAAAGGCATCAATCATGGGATATCTCTCTAAACCGTAATGCTGATCAAAGCCTTTCATATTCATGATCGCATCTATACCAACTGTATGCGCATCAGAACCAGAGCAGGCACCAACAACTACAATATTTCTTTTTATATTTTCTTTAATAAAATTGTTTACACCGTAGAAATCCAAGGATTTTTCAACCTCTTCCACCTCTACTTTATCGTAATCAATACTGATATCTGTTTTTCCATAGACAACAAAAAATGTAAATTCATCAGATAGTGGATTGGAGTGTACAACCTCAACCTCTTTAAATCCTAATTTCTTTGTATATAAAATTGCGGCTTCATCAGCCTTTGCTGAATGTGCCACGGGCAAAGTGAATGACATTTGAACGGCTCCGTCGTTTAATGTATCTCCGTAAGGTCTTATCATCATAATTAGTTTCCTTTTGCAATATTTAATTCATTTTCAAGATAGGTATAAAACGGATTGTAATAATCGGCTGCTTTTTCTGCAACGCCTTCCAATCCTTTACCTCCATTTTTTGGTCTGCTAATCTCAGCGAACATTTTGCCTTCAATGGCTTCAAACAAGTCTACCTTATTAATTTCTTCAAGAAATTCAATAGTTTCATCAAGGACAGTTCTTGCTCTTGTTTGCATAATACCATCTTTCTTATATTCAATATCATCAGAGAAATCAGCAATATTATTCAATACATATTTTGCATTGGCAACTCCTAAGAATCGGTCCTGCATAAAAGGCGTATGAATAGCTTCAGTTAACATACCAAGTAACAATATTCCTTGATTTGTTGATTTTGCAATAAAGTTAAAAAGGGTATTCATTGCCAAACCTTTAAAAATATCTCCTGTCATATATTTTGTTGGAGGCATATATTTTAATGGTGCTTCAGGAAATATTTCACTTGCCATTTGAGCTTGTGCCATTTCTAAAAGGAACCCATTTTTTATATCAGGATTCATTTCAAAAGCATGACCAAGTCCCATTAATTTTGCCGGCAAACCTGATTCGTATGCAAATCTTTCATTAATAAATTGAGATGCTGTAACTGTATAAGCTTTTTCAACAGCATCAGAAGTTGTTAAATAATTATCTTCCCCAGAGTTAATTACGATTCCGGCAAAAGAGTTAATCATTCTTGAAAATTTCTGATCAACAAAAGTTCTGTACATATTAATATCTCTAAACAAAATACCGTACATAGAATCGTTTAGCATCATATCCAATCGTTCAAGAGCGCCCATAACAGCAATTTCTGGCATGCATAAACCGGAACAATAGTTCACCAACCTGATATATTTCCCTGTCGCTTCTCCTGTTTCATCCAATGCTTTACGCATTATCTTAAAGTTTTCCTGAGTAGCGTATGTTCCTCCAAAACCTTCAGTTGTAGGACCATAAGGAACAAAATCCAACAAACTTTGACCCGTAGTTCTAATAACCGCAATAACATCTGCGCCTTGTTTAGCTGCTGCCTGGGCCTGCTTCACATCTTCATAAATATTACCCGTAGCAACGATCAGATACAATAAAGGCGAATTTTCTGCTTCTTTATACTTATTAACCTTTTCTTCTCTATAAGCAACATTGGCTTTTACCTTGGTTGCAAATGTTTCAACCAGTTCTTTTGCTTTTTCTTCAATATAAGAAAAGTCAACAAAATCCAGTTTTGTAATATCTAAACCGTTTCCAATTTCTTTGTTTAATTCATCGGGAGTTAAGCCTTTTTTAAGCAAAGCATTTATATAATACTTTGTAGCACCATAGCAAATGTTTTCCCCAATTTGGTTGACAATCTTATTTGGAATTGGCACACCGTCACTGTCAATTCCGTCAGCACCAATCATTCTTAGCGTTGATCTCTCAATGGCAACAGTTGTATGTTTTTCTATATATTTCTGCACTGGAGCAGCAATTTGTTTTGAAAGTTCCCGAGCCTTCGCAATCTTATTGGCGTCGAGATTTAATTTTGATTTAGTCATAGTTACCGCTTAAATACTCTTTAGTATATCTAATAATTTCATCATTTAAACCTAATGTATCTGCAATTTTTATTGCATCATAAGTTCTGTCTTTACTACTTGTTTTTATAATTTCATATTGCATAAAAGTATTAATCAATCCAATTCTTTCATACAATGAATATTGTTTTTCTTTGTTGTAATATTTTTGATATGCTGAATAATCCAGTCCTTTCATTTTATAAAAAGACACTTTATCAAATTCAGGTAATTCCATAAAGTGTGTAGATACAAAACTGCTTACTTTTTCCTTTTGAGAAAAGCTTTTTAACATGGCAGCAATAATAGCTTTCGCTTCAATAGAGTTAGTTGTTTTTGCAAATTCATCAATTAACAATAGTGTATTAGAATCTAAATCCTTTATCGCTTTAGTAAGGTTATATATTTCAAAACCAAAACTACTTAAGCCTTCTACTTTTTCGGAAAGATCCTCACCAATATAACTGATGTTTTTAAATACCGCAGTTTTAAACTTTTTTGCCGGAATCCAAAACCCCATTTGAGTTAGCACCTGCATAAATCCAATAGTTTTTAAAAGCATTGTTTTACCGCCCATATTTGAACCTGTAACAACTATTGTTTTAGTATCAAATTTGGCATTTAAAGGAGTGTAAACGGTACCCCTCTCTGCGCATTTATTTGCAAGTGGTAAATATTGACCGTTTAAAACTTCCATGTTTTCTCCATTCTCATTTAAAACAGGTTTCGTCATATCATACCTGATTGCTAATCTTGCTTTTGCAAAAAGCGTATCAAGAATTCCAATTTTGAGGATATAGTCTTTTATAAGCGCTTTTTCAGCTACGATCTTTTCCGAAATTATTTTAAGGGCGTTTTGTTCAAGCAAATGTTCTTCTTCCAATAAACTTTCCTTTTCCTTATGTAATTCGAAAAATTTCTTCGGAAGAATAGGCTTTATAACCAACGAAGTTTTATCATACACCTCTTTAAAAACAAGTTCTGTATTAAAAGAATTAACCACATTTTCCGGAACCACTATAAAATCCCGAAATCGAAAATCCAGTTCAAGTTCGTCGAAAATCTGATGAAGCCGCTCTTTTTTTATTTCAGCTAAACCCTTATTCTTTTCTGATATCTGCTTACGAACTATGCTCAGTTTACTACTATAAGAAGAACTAAGGTAAAAGGTTTCTTTATTTTCTCCGTCAGGAGATAAAAAATCTAATAATTCATTTGAAGAAAAATTGATTTGTAAATCTTTTTTTATAGTATCATTTAAAAGTTTATCTATTCCTTTAAAATTTACCAGTAATTTTTTTACAAGAAAAATATCAGAAGAATCAAAATTTCTCCTCTCCAATGAATTTAACAGGGCAATTCTTTTAAAATGGTTTTCAATCTTAGCAGATTTGAACTCATTTTCTTTTATAAAACTAACAGTATTCTCTAGTGAATTATAAACAGCATTGAGTATTTCTTTATCAGAAAAAATGGTGTACTTGTTTTTATTTAACAAACCATAAGGCGTTAAAGGAACATACTCTGAATAGAATGTATTAAATTCTACAAATTGTATGGTTTCTTTAATATTCATATGGGTTGTATAAAATGGATTCTTCTAACTTGTTTTGTTTCAAAATTTTCTCAAATTCTCCTTTGGCAATATCCTTTAATATTACCACAAATGAGATTAGTTGACAGGGTGTTTTATAGTTGATTTCAATTCTTTTTGACAGCTCAACTACCTGAGAAAAATCAAGAAAAATCTTTGTAAAATCATTGACTAATAAGATCTCACAATCTTCAGGAATAAGAGCAAGTTTTGATGTTGTTAATGCTCCATTAATCTCAAATACCGATTTGCTCTTTATCTTATCAGTATTTTTAAAACATGTGAATTTACTGATTAAGGCTACAACTTTTAATTTATCAATATCAGAATTAACACTCTTTTGATCTACTTTAATAATATAATAAAAATAACTGTTTTTAACTGAAGCTACTTGTGTTGTTCTGCTTGCCGCACCATCAATTATTATGGTTTTAATTTTTCCCTCATTTCTAAGATAATCTACAATTTCAGCAAGCTGTTTGTTATCTTCTGAACCTACAAGTTCAATGTTACCACTTCGCAAGGTTTTTGCAAAAACAAGTCTTCCCAAAACGGTTTTGTATGGAAAAACATGCAAGATTTCAAAAAGCGCATCACTTTTATTGATCATTAAATCTGATGTGACAACAAAATCATCAGCTTCCGTAAAAACCTTTGGTTTAGGAGTATTAAATATTAAATCACTTGATTCTCCATCAATACCAATAGTAAAAAAAGCAGGTGAAACAACTTCTCTAACCTGCTTAAGTGCATAGTTTAAAAAAGTTGTTTTACCTGCATTCTTCTTATTCCCTACTAAGAATGTTGTTTTATTAACCAAATGGTTTGTAAGAGTACAATTCATCTTAATACGGATACGATCTGTTTCTTATTTAATTGGAGTTCTGGATTTTCTCAGAAGATTTTCAGGTTGAAGTGACATACCATCGTTATTTAATAACATGGCAACACCATCTTTAGCCTTCATATTTTCATCATTACAGAATTCACAATTTTCAGAATCATGTTCCTTTCCATGTGTTGGTTGGGAATAGGTAGTAATAACACCCTCGTAATTTCTTAAGATGACTCTTTTCTCATTTTGAGAAATTAAATAACTTGGCATTACTGGTATTTTACCTCCACCACCCGGAGCATCTACTACAAATGTAGGTACTGCTAAACCGGAAGTATGTCCTCGTAAGTTTTCAATAATCTCAATACCTGTAGAAACTGAAGTTCTAAAGTGAGAAATACCTTCAGAAAGGTCACATTGATAAATATAATAAGGTCTAACACGAATTCTTAATATATCGTGCATTAACTTTTTCATAATATTTGGGCAATCATTAATACCTCTTAAGAGTACTGATTGATTTCCGACATTTACACCGGCATTAGCCAATCTTTCACAGGCTTGTTTTGATTCAACAGTAACTTCTTTAGGATGGTTAAAATGTGTATTTAAATATACAGGATGATGCTTTTTAAGCATTTCACAGAATTCCTCAGTAATTCTTTGAGGAAGTACAACGGGCATTCTACTGCCAATGCGAATTATTTCAACGTGATCTATTTTTCTTAGTTCCCCAAGAATATAATCTAAACGTTCATCACTTAAGATTAGGGGATCACCACCAGAAACAACAACATCTCTAATTTGTGGTGTATTTCGTATATAATCAAAAGCTTGTTCTAAATGATCTTTAGCTACTTTTTCACTGGAATCACCTACCACTCTTCTTCGTGTACAGTGACGACAGTACATTGAACATTCGTGAGTAACCAACAATAATGCTCTGTCCGGGTAACGATGGGTTAATCCGGGAGCCGGTGAATCTACATCTTCGTGTAAAGGATCATCTAAATCTGAAGGTGCTATAAACAATTCATTAAGAACAGGAACTGCCAACATTCTCACAGGGCAATTTCTATCTTCTTTATCCATTAAAGCAGCATAATATGGCGTAATAGCCATTTTAAACTTGCTTAAAGTACTTGATAGATTCTCCTTTTCTTCATCTGTTAATATAATTACTTTTTCTAAGGTTGGAATATCTCTAATTGCATTACGCATTTGCCATCTCCAATCATTCCATTTTTCCTCAGTTACATCCTTAAATAAAGGGATATGTTTATATTCAACTTTTTTAAATTCATTTTTCATTTCCTTAAATTTTAGCTGGGTCAATTAATTTATGATGCGTAAAGGGTTTCGTATAATTCTCTTATCCCCTTATCTTCTCTTAATATATTTAATGTTATTTCTGCGTGTCCTAACGCATATCCGTTACCAACAATCATATCTATGTCTTTACCAACACCTTCAGCACCTAAAGCTGCTTTTGTAAATGAAGTTGCCATACTAAAGAAGTATACCACACCTCTGTCTTTACACATTAATATAGAACCCATTTCTGTGTTTTGGATGTTTACATTATTGATCACAACATCAGCAAGCTTACTATTTGTGACATTAGAAATTGCCTCGTAACAACTCAGCGCATTTGTTGCGTCTAACTTTATAACTTCATCACAAATATTTAATTTTCTTAAAGCATCCAAACCTTTGTCACTATAATCAACGCCAATTACTTTACCGTTAATTCCAGCTCTTCTTTTTGCTTCGTAGCAGCATAAAATCCCAGATTTACCGCTGGCGCCAATAATAACTACCGTATCACCAGACTTTACCAATCGTGCGGTTTGCGCAGGAGCTCCACACACATCAAGTACAGCTAAAGCTAAAGCGTCAGGCATATCTGTTGGTAATTTCGAATACAATCCGGTTTCAAATAAGATAGCCTTAGCCTTCACAATTACCTGATCAATATTCAGTTTTACCTCAATAATCTCTTCAATTTTAAGAGGTGTTAATGATAAAGAAACAAGACTGGCAATTCTATCCCCTATTTTAAGATCAATTTCACCTTCAAGAGCTTCTCCAATTTTTAAAACAGTTCCTATAAACATTCCTCCTGAACCTGTTACCGGATTTTTCATTTTCCCTTGTGCAGCAACAATATCTAAAATAATTTCCTTTATTTTCTCAACATCACCACCTGCCTGTTCTTTAATTTGGGTAAAACTTGCTGAATCAATATTTAAAATATCAACATCAACCAAAATTTCATTATCGTATATTTCAGTAACATTATTATCAACCTTTAATGCTGGTTGTGGCAGTACTCCTTGTGGCTTCAGAACCCTGTGAGTACCATATTTATTTCCTTTTTTCATTATCCTATAATTAAATAATTAAATCAGAAACAGATTATCGTTTCTTTAATCCTAAAATTTCTCTTGCTTCAGCCGGTGTTGCTATTTCGCGACCAAACTCCTTCGCTAATCGAACTATTTTCTCTACTAATTCTCCGTTTGACTTGGTTAAAACACCTTTAGAGATGTACAAATTATCTTCTAAACCAACTCTTACATGACCACCATCAATAATTGCAGCAGCAGCCAATGGAAACTCAAATCTTCCCACCCCGGCAACAGTGTAAGTTGCATCAGAAGGAATACTGTTTCTTAAGAAAACAAAATCTCTTAAAGTCCCGGAAATTCCACCATTAACTCCCATGACAAAATCAAAGTGCAATGGTGATTTTATATATCCTTTTTTATGAAGGCGCAGTGCCATATCAATCATAGACTTATCAAAAACCTCTAATTCCGGTTTAATGCCTTTTTCAATCATTCTTTCACCAAAATACTTGATGGTGTTTTCTGAATTCATAAAAATTTCATCTCCACCGAAGTTTAACGTACCACAATCTAATGTTGCCATTTCAGGATTTAACTCAGTTGGCTGTAATCTTTCGTCATTAGTCATTCCAACCGCTCCACCTGTAGAAGGCTGAATAATAGCATCAGGGCATTTAACCCTGATAGCATCCATCACCTCTTTAAATCGATTTTTATCCTGGGTTGGAGTGCCATCATCTGTACGTACATGTATATGAATTATACTGGCACCCGCTTCATAAGCCAAACTCGCTTCTCTAACACATTCTTCAATAGTATAGGGTACAGCTGGGTTGTGTTCTTTTGTAACCTCGGCTCCAGAAATTGCAGCTGTGATGATTAATTTTTCCATAGCTTTATTTACGTTGGCTTGCTTTTGGAGTTACACAGGTACCTGTGGCTCTGCAAACAACAACTGGTTCTTCTAAAAAATCACAGGCTGAATCAGAAATATCAGGTCTTGGAGCTATTACCTTACGAGCCTCAAACTTCATTCTTCTACTGGAATTTCCTTCTTCAATAATTTCTCCAACAGCTTCAATATAATCTCCGGCATATACCGGAGCCATAAACTCAACCATATCATATGCTTTAAATAATCCTTCATCACCATCTCTTAAAATAAGAAGCTCTGTGGCAACGTCACCAAACAATTGAAGCATTCTGGCTCCATCTACTAAGTTTCCTCCGTAATGAGCATCATGCGAGCTCATTCTCAATCTTATAGTCGATTTTAACATATTGTTTTATTTTGTTATATATATATATTTGCTATTGATTTTTTTAATTAAAATACGGTTTCCCTGATTTTTATGCGAATTTACTTCTAATAATTGAATTTATAATAATAAGTTCCTCTGAAAATCTTGAAGAAATTGAAATAAATTTTAAAAAATTGCTTTTTATCTAAAAATTAGGTATAGGGAAGATTGCTGGTTTAATAAAAACAAGAAATAATAAGGTAATTTAAGAATCGGCATCTCAAATTTGGCAGTCTAAGGAATATTGATTTATAGACATTTTTAGGGCGCAATTTAGAGG
>ERZ1284729.94-NODE-94-length-15465-cov-10.258793_pt1 | contig 15465 bp, 14 predicted proteins | sample MGYA00454602_ERZ1284729 | MGnify/ENA primary metagenome ERZ1284729 (study PRJEB36292, sample SAMEA5787381) | metagenome | biome: Arctic soil; feature: perennial spring outflow channel; material: sediment | place: Canada | collected 2017-07-08 | depth 0.05 m ... | reverse complement strand
ACTGGAAAATCGGAGATTTTTCGGTTGTAGCAAATCGCTTGTTGAATGTTTGTCGGTTAATATTTAGTTTAAATCTAAGCATAAATTATATGCGGTTTCAGGTAAAGTTATCCTCCAACTTAAATGTTATTTTTTTAATGAATCTTATAAAGTTAGGCACCCCAAATTTTATTTACCACGGAAGATTAAGATGCTTCACTTCGTTTTGATAAAAATTTTCCAACTTTTCAACAAGTTCTTTTGAAATTGGTTTATTAGCACTTTCTATATTACTTTTTAGCTGAGCAATTTTTGTATTACCTGGAATCACGGTTGAAACAGCATCATAGGCCAAACAAAATGATACAGCTGTTTGTGCTAAATTATTTTCTTGGTCTACAATATTTTTTACTTTTTTTATTAAATTACTCCTGGTCATAATATCCATTTTTGACCAGCGATTTCTAATATCATTAAATGCACTTTCGGAATTGTATTTACCTGAAAGCCAACCAGAATCAAGAGGGATTTTTACAATAATTCCAACTTCTTTTTTTTGTGCTAAACTAAATGCTAAAGCCGCATCTTGATGAAGAATATTAAAAAAAGCTTCAATAACACCACAATTTGTAGTATCCATAAAAAGCTTCATCTCATTGTAGTTATCTAAGGAAGCTCCATAAGCATTAATTTTACCCTCATCTATTAAACGTTCTAATATCTCATAATGCGGATTGTTATTTCCATCCAAATATTCAAAAGGAGGGCTGTGAATGATAAGAGAATCAATATAATCTACTTGTAATCTTTTTAAACTACCTTCTAAAGATTCTCGAATGTAATTGGCATTAAAGTTTATTTCTCCAGTTTCAGAATGGCCAAATTTTGTATTAATTACTAGCTTATTTCTATCAAAATTCTTTAGTGCTTTTCCTAATCTTAATTCACTTGTTCCGTTTCCATAATTTGGAGATGTATCAAAAAAATTAACTCCCAATTCTATAGATTTATAAACCATATCAATGGCTTCCTTTTCAGACATACTTTTCCAACCGGAATTTTCGCCTAATTGCCACGCGCCCAGACCAATTTCGGAAACTAACGGTGACTTTTTGATGTATTTATTATATTTCATTTAGAAGGCTTATTTAATTAGGTAATTAATAAAAATAATTATAGTTAAAGCATCAATATATCAAATATTTTTATTTCAGACATAATTCTTAAGGGTGATAATCTTTCTCACATTCCTTCTCACCTGGATCGAATATTGCCTAAAGTCAGTCTGTCTAAAATCCTAAGTTTACTGTCAATTATGGACTAAAATAATTTTTTTAAACTAAGGATTAGGGCAGAAGTTTGGTGTTATGGGATTAGTTGGTCATTTCAGTCATCTTGACTTTCCAAAAATATTGGTAATCAAACTCCGATTTCAACCCCGTTTTGGTTGGTTGGTCAAAAATCTCAAAGTTTGCCATAAAATGAAAAATCAAATTTAGATATAATTCCAGGGGATTTAGAATATTCCCAAATCGTATTTGTTAATATGCCATCAATTATACCTAAATTGCGACTTAAATAATATACTTCTTTATGAATTTTTTAATGTGGTTTTTTGCCCTTGGAATTTTGGGATTTTTTGTAGGTAAGTTCATCAAACACAAATCGCTCTATCCTTTTATGCCATTTCGTTATGACTTTAGAAAAAGGAGAGATACCTTTAAAAAAACCTTAGAACTTTTAGATAAAACCCAAGCAAAGATTATCGTTGAAACCGGAACCTCTCGTGAAGGATTAAGAGGGGCTAAAAGTAATGGCGGTGCAACCATAGTTTTTGGAAAATGGGCTAAATTGAACAATGCGGTGCTGCATTCTGTTGATATCAGTGAAAAATCTATCAACGTAGCTCAAAAAGAAGTAGATAATCAAGAATTAAGTGAAGCAGTAACTATTCACCTCTCAGATTCTATTGAATTTTTAACCAACTTTAACAAGCCTGTTGATTTTCTCTATTTAGATAGTTATGACTATAGCAGTGATCCTGAAGTGCAAGTCAAAAGTCAAATACATCATCTAAATGAATTCAAGGCTATTGAGGAGTTTTTGCATGAAAAATCTATTGTCCTTATAGATGATTGCGATTTGCCGAATGGAGGAAAAGGTAAAATAGTGGTTGAATATATGTGTCAAAAGGATTGGAAAGTTCTAATGAATGAATATCAAATTCTACTTATTCGTAAGGATTTTAGTGTCTAAAAAATGGTTAAATTTTGAATAGAGAAAGGAATATTCGCATCAAACTTAATTGATGCTTTTAATTCGGGTGAGCATAAATTATTTACAGCCTGGCAACTGAGGTTCATCATATATCAGACTATTTTTTCTATCCATTTATAGAATTTAAACGGAACATATTTAAAAGGTAAATCAATCCAAGTAGGAGAGGTTACAACTGCTCTATTATTACTAAAAGCTAAAAAACTTTTTTTCCCGTGATATTTACCCATTCCACTATTTCCAACACCGCCAAAAGGTAAATTATGATTAACTATATGTATTAATGTATCATTAATACAGGCTCCTCCGGATGTTGTTTCTTTCAAAATATCATTTGCCTTTTTGTTTCCCCCAAAATAGTAAAAGGCTAGTGGCTTCTCATTTTTATTAATATAAGCAAGCGCTTCGTCAATAAGATTGAAAGTCAATACAGGTAATATAGGACCAAATATTTCACCTTGCATTATTAAAAAGTCGGACTCCACATCGTCAATAATTGTAGGCGCTATAAACTTATCATTTTTATCTATTACTCCTCCAGTATGAATTTTTCCTTGTTTTAATAAACCTTCCAATCTATCCATTGCTTGCTGATTTACGATACGAGGATAGAAACGACTTTCTTTAATAGTATCGCCATACATTTCTTTAATACTATCAGCTATTTTAGCTAATAACTCATCTTTTATCGATTTATGAGCAAAAAGATAATCGGGAGCAATACAAGTTTGTCCTGCATTAATAAGTTTTCCCCAAGCGATACGTTTCGCCGCAATTTTCAAATCTGCATCTGCATCAACAATACAAGGGCTTTTCCCGCCCAATTCCAATACTACCGGAGTTAAGAATTCGGCAGCAGCTTTCATAACCACTTTTCCAACTTTAGGGCTGCCTGTAAAGAAAATAAAATCAAAACGCTGTTTAAACAGAATGGTATTTGTTTCTCTTCCTCCTTGAACAATACTTATATAATTAGAATCAAAATTTTCAGTAATCATATCTTCCATTACTTTCGCAATGCTTGGAGTGTCGGGAGACGGTTTTAAAACACTACAACAACCAGATGATATTGAACCAACTAAAGCGTTGATAAGTAACTGAAAAGGATAATTCCAAGGTGCTACAATTAAGGATACGCCAAGGGGTTCGTAAATAATTTTACTCGACGAAGGCAAAAGATGCAAAGGCGTTGAAACTCTTTTGGGTTTCGCCCATGTTTTTAAATGTTTTAGGTAGTTATCAATTTCACTTAGAACAATACTGATTTCAGTTAAATACGATTCTTCCGGAGATTTATGTAAATCATCCCATAAAGCATTCTCAATTTTTTTTCGATTTTCTACAATCGCGGCTTTCAATTTACCAAGCTGCTTTAATCTGAAATGAATATCTTTTGTTTGATTTGTTGCAAAATAGCCCCGCTGATTCGCTATATGTTGAAGTATCGTATTTTCTGATGTATCTTTCATCGGAATGTATTTTGGAATAATTTATTTTTTGTGACCTGTAAAAGAATCCATTGTTTTATAAATGCCAAGCACGCTACCGGCGAACCAGTCGAATACATCAATCGACATAAACGCTTGCCCAAATCTTGTGAGTCTATAAATGTAGCCGGGAATAGTTAACATTCTTTTGTTTTGCTCAATTGCTTTCACAATGGTCAATGCGGCTACTTCTGGCTCGAGAATAGGAATTTTTGATTTTACACCATCAAACATTCCGGTATTTATGTAGTATGGCATTATGGTAGTTACAGCAACGGCTTTATTCATCTTTTTCATTTCTAATCGCAAACTATCCGACCAGCCTATTACCGACCATTTACTTGCGGCATAAACCGACATTTTAGGATTTGAAATGAGACCGCCCGAGGAGGCAATATTGCAGATATGCCCGGAATTCTGATGTAACATATCATCCAAAAATTCCAATGCAACAAGCATGGGACCAATGGCGTTAATCTCCATTGTTTTGTGTATGTCTGAAGCAGATTGATCCTGAAAAAATTTGCCTACCACAATACCTGCATTATTAATTAAAACATCAACTACGCCTATTTCTTGCTTTACTTTTTTTGCAGTTTCCTGAATTTGTTCACTGTTTGAGACATCTACATTATATCCACAAATTTTACCTTTAAGAGATAATTCTGATATTGTTTCATCAATTTTCGATTGATTGATATCCCAAATTATTATTTCGGCGGAACGTTCCAACATTAAACGAGCCATAATTTTTCCAATTCCCGATGCACCTCCGGTTATAAGTACTTTTTTTCCCTCTAATTTTTTCATTTCTATTAATTCTTTTTTCACTGAATTACCCGCTATTTGCAATAGCCGATGGCAACTGGATTTTCCCCTACTTTATTCATATAATTGGATTATTTTGCCGTGTTCAAATTCTGTTAATCCATATTTGGCAAAATATCAGCCCATTTTGCAATAGCAAGTATTATAGCAAGAATACCTAAACCTAATAATAAAGCGCTTTACCAATAAGCAGTTTGTATTCCCCAAAATTTCCATAGTCTTTTATTAGATTTTTCATCACCTCTCACATCTTTATAAAAAATCTTGTGTAGGAGAAAAACTATAATACAATATAAAATTGCATACCTATCCAAAATAATGTCATAATCTAGTTTTATTGATATTCCTAATATACTACTCTGTTAATTAGAATTCTATATTTAGGGTGCTAAATTTTTTTGCCCGTTGCCGACGCACCCGATTAAAGCAAGTAGAGGAGTTGGGGACACGAATTTGTAAGTAAATAGTATTTTTAAGGCATGAAAAATTATCATTCATGAAAATTTCCCCTCAAATTGGGATATCACCGATATTAGCAAACGGTTCTTTAATTCATTTCTAAATTAAGTTTTTTCAGTATTAAATTCAATTCTGCTAAAGATTTTTCATCAATTATTTGTGTGTTTATTGTCAATTCATTTTTCTCGGTTTTCAGAATATAATCTCCAGCAAATTTCTTAATATTTTTAATTTCATTTAGATTTATTTTCTTTCCGAAAGGGTGATTTTCTTTAATTACATTGTCGTTAATTGTCAAATATTGGTTAAAATAGTTAAATGAATAAATAGTAATAAACATTATAGCAATTCCCAGATTGATATATGTAGACCATTTTCCGAAATCGTTAAATATTAAATTGAGTACTACCAAAATCAGCCAAAAAGTCGACATAATTAGGTAGAATTTTAGCCTATTCTTTTTATACTTTATTTTCATTTTCACTGTTTGATTCCGGCAGTCTGTCTAAAAACTCTGGTTTAGCTGCTAATTTTGTACTAAAATAAGCTTTTTAACCAACAAATGGTCAAACCTTCCAAATAGAAAGAGCTTATGGAAAAACTTAAATACCGAACCAAAAAGACGATACCCGCAAGTTTTGAAGAACCTATCGACCGCATCAATCTGTTGATACTCGGCTAGATAAATTACTTTAAACCGACATCTATTTAGGTTAAACTTAAAAAGTTAGAAGAGTGGTTAAGAGGTCGATTAGGGGATTGCATTTGGCATCATTAGAAGAAACTCGAGCGAAAATCGAAACACCTGATCGCTTAGAGATTGACCAAGACCACGCCTATGTATGGAGTTGCACAAGAGTGGGTGGATATGCTATCCAAGACACCAACTTTTGGTAAAAACTCATTGCATTGAGCGTTTAAAATTTGCTGCCCGATTGTAAAACATATTATAAAAAAACAGTTCTCATTTTATTATGTATTTGTTAATCTTCTTTTTGTAACCATCTTAAAATTAAAACACCCAATCTAGATATAGCAAAAGTAAATAGCCCGAAAACTGCGGTTAATAAAGACACTTTAAGACCTCCTGCAAAAACAGCCGGATCTGCATCTCCCATAGCTTCTATAGTATCAAAAGCTGTAATTAAGCCGATAACAGAGGCAAAAAAACCAATAACTAAACCCAACAAACTACTATCAATACCTAGTTTAAGCATCTTTTTAGAAAGTGCGTTATTTGTTTTATTTGAAATGATACCTTTAACTATAAAAAAAACAGAGAATAAGAAACAAATAAGAATAAGCGACATAAAGAAGACGCCTCCTTCGTTAAATCTGTCCACTAATGGATTTGAAACAACTAATAATTTTGGTGATAATGATGTTGACAATACATACATAACTGGTCGTTTTTTAATTAATATGTTTCAAACTTAGTTTTGATTCTTCATAAAAAATATAAAATGCGACGAATAACCAAATTAGTACTGGTTATTACATTATGCAAAAACCCTTGTTAATTCCGTTATCCATCTACAAAATACAAATTGGTTTTAAAAATATAGTAATATTGTATTAATATGTAGTTGAAATGCCAAAAAGGAACATCATTTTAAAATTAATAGGACGATTGCTATTGCATCTTTTGTTTTGGAGTATAGTGCTTTTGTTTTTTACTTATTTTTTTGGTGCTGAAAACAAAAATTATAAAGAAACATTATTATTTTCATTGTTTTTAATGCCTATAACCATTGCAACTACATACGTTTCAACCTATAAACTAATCCCTGAGTATTTAATTACAAAACGCTATTTCTTGTTTGCATTATACAGTTTGTACACATTGATTATCTCTGGATATTTAATTATGCTATCTATTTTTTTTAGTTTGATTTATCTTTCAAATTTTGAATATACCAACATGAATCCAATTACCAGAAACCTTATTCTGGTAACTACTGCGGTTTATTTAGTAACAATTATTGTAAGTGCGTTTAAGCTATTAAAACTCAATTTTAAAAACACTTCCAAAGCAAATCATCTGGAAAATAAAATTTTAGAAACACAGCTCAAACTAAAAGAACAGGAACTTAATTATTTGAAAATGCAAATTCATCCGCATTTCTTGTTTAACACCTTAAATACCATGTATGGTTTTGCTTTAAGAAAAGCTGATGAAGCGCCAGAAATGATTTTAAAACTGTCAAATTTATTAGATTATTTACTTTATAAAGTTGACAAACCATTTGTACTACTAACAGATGATATTAATCACATTAAAGATTATATTGAATTAGAAAAATTACGGTTTAATAATACTTTGAGTATTGATTTAAGTTGCAATACTATTTCTGAAAAAATCAAAATAGCACCCATGCTATTATTGCCTTTTGTCGAAAACAGCTTTAAACATGGCACCTTAATAAATGGCATTTTAGTTATAAAAATTACTATCACTTGCACAGAAAAAAGCATCCATTTTTATATTGAAAACACATATAAAAAAACAGAAACTTCTACTAAAGGTATTGGTTTAGAAAATATTCAAAAACGTTTAGATTTGTTGTATAAAGACCATTATAAATTAAACATTGAAACTAAAAATGATATTTTTAAAGTGAATTTAGAATTAAACACCCTATAATTTTGAACAACGACAGAGACATATCATGCCTAATTGTAGATGATGAAGCTATGGCTATAGAAATTATAGCGACTCATTTAGCTAAAATACCAACTATTAAAACAATAAATAGTTGCAACAATGCTATTGAAGCGTTTAACTTCTTAATAAACAACTCTGTAGATTTAGTTTTTTTAGATATTAATATGCCTGAAATCTCAGGAATTTCATTTGCAAAATCTATTGATAGAGATATTAAGATAATTTTCACCACTGCGTATCGTGATTATGCCGTTGAAGGTTTTGAACTTCAGGCAGTAGATTATTTATTAAAACCTATTTCTTTTGAACGACTACTTAAAGCTGTAAATACTTATTTTGAAGTATATAAGCATTCAAAAACCACGCATTTACAACAAGAAGAGTCAAGTGAATTTATGTTTGTAAGGGCAGACAGACGTATGATAAAAATTGATTTTGATGCTATCATTTATGTTGAAAGTTATTGCGACTATATTAAAATTCATTTAACAGATGAAACCATTACGACGAGAGAAACTATTAGCGCTATTGAAGCAAAATTGCCCAACAAAAATTTTATTAGAATACATAGATCATATATAATCTCTTTAGCTAATATTACGTCGTTTACTAATGAAGAGATTACTATTAATAAAAAATCGTTACCAATTAGTAGAAGCTACAAAAAAGAGGTTTTAAGTATTTTAGAAAAGTTCTAATAAAAAATCCATCCACTCATTCACGCTATTGTAGAAAATGGTCAGGGGCAATAAATAATATAAACTAATGCCAAACCTTGGAACTATGGGATAGTTTTCAACAGTAGGATTCAATATTTTGAAGTTTTTTTTAAATTTCCTGATGTACGAGAGAATTGTCTTAATCCCATAAAAGCATCCAGAAGTAGATTCAGAGGAGCAAGAAATAAAGGAGTTTTCCTGCACAAATTGATTTAGATAATTTTATAGTCCACAACAATCATGCTTGATCCGAGACTTCCTTCGATGCGTGCCTTGCTCAGGATAGGCTTCTCATCTATCCTTAATTGGAAATTCAATAAATTTTTAACTAAAAAAAGCTTCCCATTTCTGAGAAGCTTTTTCTTTGTGCGGGCGGGGAGACTCGAACTCCCACACCTTGCGGCACCAGATCCTAAGTCTGGCGTGTCTACCAATTCCACCACGCCCGCATTAAAATTTCACAACACTTAGGACTCGTTGTAAAACCTGCTTAACTATGTAAGCGGCTGCAAATATACATAAATGTTTCAATTTTCAAATAGCACTTGCAGAAAATATCAATTTTGTATCTTTGATTTCTTATGAAAATAAAAGTTTCGGAATGAAAGTTCAGGAATACGAGTTTTAAGGACCTCCGCTTCCTGTAGCTATCATCAACACATCAAATAATAACAAGGAAAAATTCCGTTTAATTAAAATAAAACAACAAAAATTTTTAAATGAAAGACCTAAAAGAATACGTAGAAAAAAATAAGGACCGGTTTGTTTCTGAATTGATTGAATTACTGAAGATCCCTTCCATAAGCGCCGATCCGGCTTATAAAAAGGACATCTTAAAAACTGCCGATGCGGTTAAAAAAAGTATGGAGGAAGCGGGTTGCGACCTGGTTGAAATTTGCGAAACCCCCGGAAATCCCATTGTGTACGGAGAGAAAATAATCGACAAAAATTTACCTACGGTCCTGGTATATGGGCATTACGATGTGCAACCACCGGATCCATTGGATCTATGGGATAACCCGCCTTTTGAGCCGGTTATTAAAAAAACCGCGAACCATCCCGAAGGGGCTATTTTTGCCCGTGGCGCCTGTGACGATAAAGGACAGATGTACATGCACGTAAAAGCGCTGGAATATATGACCAAAACCGGTCAATTGCCCTGCAACGTGAAATTTATGATTGAAGGCGAAGAAGAAGTTGGGAGCGAAAGCCTGGGTTGGTTTATTGAACGCAACAGGGAAAAACTCGCCAATGATGTGATCCTGATCTCCGATACGGGAATGATCGCACCGGATGCACCTTCAATTACCACAGGCCTGCGCGGCTTGAGCTATGTTGAAGTAACGGTAACCGGCCCAAACCGCGATTTGCACAGCGGATTATACGGGGGAGCCGTGGCAAACCCTATCAATGTTTTGGCAAAAATGATTGCTTCCCTAACTGATGAAAATAATCACATCACCATTCCCGGTTTTTATGATAAAGTAGAGGAATTGAGCAAAGAGGAACGCGCAAAAATGGCGGAAGCTCCTTTTGATCTGGAGAAATATAAAAAAGCGCTGGATCTTGACGATGTATATGGCGAAAAAGGCTATTCTACCAATGAACGTAATTCCATCAGACCAACTTTGGATGTCAACGGAATTTGGGGTGGATATACCGGGGAAGGAGCAAAAACAGTAATCGCGGGCAAAGCACACGCAAAAATAAGTATGCGTTTGGTACCAAATCAGGACTGGAAAGAAATTACCGAACTCTTTAAAAAGCATTTTGAAAGTATTGCGCCAAGAGGTGTGAAAGTAGAAGTGAATCCTCATCACGGCGGGCAGGCGTATGTAACGCCAATAGATACTTTAGAATATAAAGCTGCAAACGACGCTTATGTGGAATCTTTTGGCAAAACGCCAATTCCTCAACGGAGCGGTGGAAGTATCCCTATTGTTGCTCTTTTTGAAAAAGAATTGAAGAGCAAAACCATCCTGATGGGCTTTGGACTGGACAGCGATGCGATTCATTCTCCAAATGAACATTTTGGGGTTTGGAATTTTTTAAAAGGGATCCAGACAATTCCTTTGTTCTATAAGCATTTCACAAAACTCACCAAGAAATAAGTTGTTGTCAATTATAAAAAAAAGCGGTTGTGAAAGTATTTCACAACCGCTTTTTTAAATTATTTTTTGAAGAAATTTACACCTTTTTGACAAATTTAGTGAGGATCACAATGTCCTGACCATCAACTTTTCCTTCAATATGTTCGGCATTATCATAATCCAAAGTTACGCGGCGAACTACCACTCCTCTTTTTGCAACTATACTTGAACCTTTAACGTTCAAATCCTTTATCAGGACCACATTGTCACCGGCTTCTATGGTAACTCCGTTACTGTCTTTATGAATAACCTGTCCGGGAGCTGCCGTTTTTGTTTCTCCGGCTGTAGCCCAGGCCTTTAGATCGTCTTCAATATACATCATATCCAGCAAATCCTGTGGCCAACCTTCAGCCTTCAGTCGGTTTAACATTCTCCAGGCCATCACTTGCACTGCTGGAACAGAACTCCACATACTGTCATTTAAACAGCGCCAGTGATTGGCTTCTGTTTTTTCCGGATCTTCAATTTGTTCCTTGCAAGTAGCGCAAATTAAAATTTTATTTTCAGAATCTTTAGGAGATTCCGGCACTTCATAAACTTGCAGATCCTCTTGTGAGGTACAAAGCTCACATTTTGAGTTGCTTCTTTGAAATAATTCTTGCTCCAGGCTCATTGTTATAATTTTTTAGAGGTAAAGGTAATCGATTCTTTAAAATAGAAAAGAGAATACTTCAGAAGTCATTTTTATCATAACAAAAAAAAGTTGCTCTATGTTTGTAGAATCAAATATTTATTCTACATTTGTAGAGCAATATAATAATTAGATATAAAATGCAATTATCAAATTCTGAAGAACAACTGATGCAAATCCTGTGGAAACAGGAAAGAGCTTTAATGAAAGATCTTATTGTAGCTTATCCAGAGCCTAAACCGGCAACAACAACGATTGCGACTTTATTAAAGAGAATGCAGGATAAGAAGTTTGTAGATTATACGCAGTTAGGTCGCTCTAGAGAATATTTCCCTTTGGTACGCAAAAAGGATTATTTTTCTAAGCATGTAAACGGCTTAATAAAAAAATTCTTCAACGATTCCAGTTCTCAGTTTGCTTCCTTTTTCACCAAAGAAACAAACTTGAGTAAAGCGGAGTTGGAGGAGCTTAAGAAAATTATAGATCAAGAAATTGAAAGCAAATAGTTATGGAAATGTATTTATTAAATTCCGCTGCCTGCTTAGCCATTTTGTTGCTTTTCTATAAGCTGCTACTGGAAAATGAAACCATGCATCAGTTTAAAAGATTTTATTTATTAGGATCTGTTTTTATAGCCTTTGTAATTCCTTTAATCAGGTTTACAACTTATGTGGAGGTAACTCCAGACTCACTTCAGCAATTTTCGGGATCTTCAATTTTAATTTCTGAAGCCGATACTTCTTCAATAATTAATTGGAATCTAATTCTTTGGGGAATCTACGGAATTGGGGTGTTGATATTCACCATTAAATTTTTGTCAAATTTGATTAGTCTTATTAGAAGAATTCAGCAAAATCCGAAGCTTAAGATCAAGAGTTTTATCAACGTGCTTTTAAATGACAGACTAACGCCGCACACTTTCTTTAATTACTTGTTCTTTAATAAAGAGGAGTTCATTAATAAACAAATTCCATCAGAAGTTATAGCGCATGAAGAGGCACATGCCAGGCAACTGCACAGTTTGGATATCCTGCTAATGGAAATTTTGCAGATAGTACTTTGGTTTAATCCGCTAATTTATTTATTAAAGGATGCGATAAAATTAAATCACGAGTTTCTCGCAGATCAGGCAGTTATAAAGAATGGAATAGAAGCATCAAATTATCAAAAAATCTTATTGGCATTTTCATCCAATGCCCAATCAAGCAAGTTGGCTAACGCGTTTAATTATTCATCAACCCGCCTGACCGTATTTGGGAAGACATTTAGTTTTGAAAAATTTGGGCAGGTCAAAAAACGATTTAAAATTATGAAAACAAATACGTCAAGAAGAACTATTTGGGGCAAAGGTCTCCTGTTATTACCACTTTTAGCGCTTCTGCTCTATAGTTTTAGCACTTCGAAAGTTATTGAAAGGGAAATGCCTAATATTTTTTCTGATAGTTTGGAAACTCCCATAAGTGATAAAATAATTTTTCAGGATATTGCTACTAAGAAAATGGTTAATGAATACAATAAATTAGCTAAGAAATACAATGCCTTGCCTAAAGAAAAAAGATCAATTAGCCGTGAAGAATTAGGGCGAATGGTTTATATTTTTAATAGAATGAACAAGAAGCAGCGAGATGGAGCTGAGAAATTCCCAGAAATAGTAATTCCTGAGAATGCACCGGCACCACCTATGCCAACAGCAAATGAAAGTTTAGAAGGTATTGTGCCACCACCACCGCCACCTCAAAAAACTCCTTCAGCGAACAATGGATTTTTATATATGGCGGCAGAGTCTCCACCACCACCAAATTCAAACACATTAGAATATGTAAAGGAATTGGCAAGGCGAGGAGCAAATTTTTATATTGGACCACATAAATATAGCCCAGAAGAAGCTATAAAAATGGTGAAAAAAAGCACAAATGAAATTTCAATTGATGTTAGTAAATACCCAGATGTAATATTGGGCGGTTGTTAGCATAAATTGACAGTATAATTTCAAAAAAAGCTACCGGATTATTATTTCGGAACTTTTTTCTATAGTCAGCGCAGATTTCAATTTGCGCTGACTTATTCATTTCAATCCTTTGGCAGCACGGAGGAGTGTCACAAATCACAGATCCGAGCCTTTTGTTAGCGTGGATTTGCAATCTGCGCCATTAGTTATTGCCCATTTGTAATCTGCGCTAATAAATTTTAAAAAAGATCAATTAATAAACTTCCGGGTTTCAAAAATCTGTCAGGTTTAAATACTTGTTAGGTTTTTCTGGATATAATCATTTACCAATTCTTCCATAATGGTCAGGGTAACTGTTCCCTGGCTCAGGATCACCTCGTGAAAATCACGGATATCAAATTTGGCGCCCAGTTCTTTTTCTGCTTTTTTACGTAATTCACGGATCTTTATTTCCCCAATTTTATAAGAAACCGCCTGTCCCGGCCAGGAGATATACCGGTCTGTTTCGGTGTTGATTTCGTGCAGGGAGAGCGCGGTATTGGATTTTAAAAAATTTACAGCCTGTTCCCTGGTCCAACCCAGCGCATGGATGCCGGTATCTACCACCAATCTGCAGGCCCGCCACTGCTCATAAGTTAGTTTTCCGAACAATTCATAGGGCGTGGTGTAAATTCCCATTTCTTCAGCTAAAAACTCGGAATATAAACCCCAGCCTTCACCGTAGGCCGAAAGATAAAAGTTTCGCCTGAATTCCGGAATGCTGTCCCCCAATTCCGCGTTTAGTGAAATTTGAAGGTGATGTCCGGGAACGGCTTCGTGCGCGGTCAGGGAAGGTAAAACATATAGTGGTCTGCTGGGCAAATCGTAAGTGTTTACCCAATAATATCCCGGTTGGGTTTCATCCTGTGCCGAAATATATCTTCCGGTGGTATATTTTGGTGCAATGGCATCCGGTACCGGAGCAACGCCATAAGGTTTACGCGGTAGTTTTTTGAAGAATTCAGGAAGTTGCGCATCTATTTTTTTTGAAATATTCCGGGCTTCTTTCAACAAATCTTCTGCTGAAGTGGCGTAAAACTGACCATCGGTCCTTAAAAATGCAATAAATTCATCAAAACTGCCTTCAAAATTTACTTCAGTGATAATTTTCTTCATTTCAGCATTTATCCGAGCCACTTCTTCTAAACCGATCTGATGAATTTCCTCAGCAGTTAAATTCAATGTGGTATAATAATTCAAGCGATTCTGATAATATTCCCGTCCATTTGGGATTTCCGAAACTCCTATGCTGTTCCTGGCTTTGGGTAAATATTCGGTTTCAAAGAATTTTTTTATCCGTTTAAATTGAGGAATTACGTTTTTTTGAATAGCGATCTCCGCAGCCTGAAGCACCGAATCCCTTTGCTCCAGGCTAAGCCCGGCAGGTAAATTATTAAAGGGCGAATAGTAATAACTTTCCTTGGCATTTTTTACGATCTGGTCGTTATAAGTAGTTTCATAACCTTTAAAAATGACCTTAGGTTGGGTGATTCCCTTTTCAATTCCTTCCCTTAAAAGCGCCAAATGCTGATCTACATAAACCGGGATCGCGTTGAGTTTGTTTAAATAGGATTTCACCTGGTTGTAATTTGCAAGATCCCTAACCTGATATGGCAAACTCAGATGAAAACCTGCATCAGAAAGTAGCGGATTTAAAAAAGCTTCATATTTATAAAAATCCACAGTTTCCTGAAGTTTGAATTTTAGAAGTTTCAGTGAGATCTGTTCGGTTTGGGACAGCTCTTTTTTCTGAATTGTTTCTAGTTCTTTCAATGTTTCCACAGCAAAAACAGATTCCCTGCGGTGAAATTCCTCGGTAAATAAACCTAACGGAAATTCTTCCTTGTCATAGCCTTTATGGTCCTGAACCTGTGTGATTACTTCCTCAAGTTTTGCTGATTCGTTCTGGGCTGAACTGATGTTGATCGAGAAAAGACCTATTAATATCAGAAGGAGGGTTTTGCTGAAATTCATATAAATGTTTGTTGTTATGTTGTAAAGATAAGATTAATAATAAACACAAATAGTTGAGGAGTTTAGTCGCAGTTTGGACTTGTTTTTACCGCTTAAGTCTCAATTTCCCAGGATCCTGTTTCCTAAACCCATCACCAGTTTTTTAGCTTCTTCAGGATTTCTTTCTACCTCTTCTACTTTAAGCGCATCCTTTGTTGGAAGTAATCTATAGCTGAATACAAAATTGGGTTTTTTAGTAGAAGTGTCCAGAACCCCAAACCGCAGATCATTAAAATATAACCCGCCTTTTTCTTCAGAAATGATAAACCA
>ERZ1284729.93-NODE-93-length-15474-cov-29.093067_pt1 | contig 15474 bp, 10 predicted proteins | sample MGYA00454602_ERZ1284729 | MGnify/ENA primary metagenome ERZ1284729 (study PRJEB36292, sample SAMEA5787381) | metagenome | biome: Arctic soil; feature: perennial spring outflow channel; material: sediment | place: Canada | collected 2017-07-08 | depth 0.05 m ... | reverse complement strand
TTGAAGTAATGGGCCGGGATGCTGGTTTTATTGCTCTTAATAGCGGAATAGGTGCCGGTGCAGAAGAAATTCTTATTCCGGAGGAAGATCTTGGGCTTGACAGGTTATTGGATTCTCTTGAGCGCAGTCGTAGGTCTGGAAAAACCTCCAGTATTGTGGTGGTTTCAGAAGGTGATAAAATCGGGAAAAACGTTTTTGAACTTGCCGAATATGTTAAGGAAAACTTACCCGATTATGATGCCAAAGTAACCGTTTTAGGCCATATTCAAAGGGGAGGGAGCCCTTCTTGTTTCGACAGGGTTCTTGCAAGCAGACTTTGCGTAAGGGCAGTAGAATTACTGCTGGATGGCCAGGAAAATCTTATGGTTGGAATTGTAAATAACCGTATGAAGACCTGTAGTCTTGAACAGGCTTTACAAAGTAAACATGAAATCAATAAAGACCTTTTAAGAATATCCGATATTCTTTCCATTTAGCCCTAAGAAGGTCACTTTTAACCTAACCTAAAGAAAAAAATAGCCTGTTTAAATTTTCCCGGGATCAGGGAAATTTAACCAGGCTAAAAATGTTGATTTTATCTCATCATTGGGTTTAATTCCATGATGTAATATTGAAATGCGTTTGAGTGATATAAACAATGTCACTTCTGCCACCTATTTAACAGCGATGGCGCTAATCTCTACATTCACAAATTTTGGCAGGTTGGCAACTTCAACCGTTTCCCTCGCCGGTGCTGTTTCCTGATTGAAATATTCTCCATAGACTTCATTAATTTGAGAGAAATTATTCATATCGCTCACAAAAATGGATGTCTTGATCACGTTTTCAAAATCCATTCCTGCTTCTTTCAGGATTGCATTGAGATTCTCCATCACTTGTTTGGTTTCGTCAACGATAGTTCTTGTTACCAATTCATTGGTTTCAGGATTAATCGCTATTTGCCCGGAGATATAGAGCATGTTTCCGCTTAAAATTGCCTGGTTATAAGGACCTATTGGGGCAGGCGCATTGGATGTGTTTATGATCTTTTTCATTTGTGTTTTATTTTTAGCATTTATTGTTGTCAGGTAATTATTTTTTGAATGCTGAAACCAAACATTCATTGGGTATTACATTTGGATTCATTTAATTATAGCGATAATTAAAGGGGTCTTAATAAAATATAAATCATACCTAAATATTTATCAGTTAATTAAAATCACGTCTTGACTCCTGGTTCTTGCAGTAACGCCAAGGGCGGAACGATCTTGCCTCTTTATTTCAAATACCCTTCAACGTGTTCTAAAGTAATTGATTCGGTTCAATATATTTTTAAATACTGCTAAAGTTGTCGATCCGGCTCCCGTCGTTTATCATATTTAATGTCGCTCAATATAGAAGATTTGATTCCTATAAAGAAATTCCAGGAGGCACGGGAACTAAAAGGTATCCAGCTAAAATTCATCCTCCAACTATCCAAATCCCTTGCAAACCTTAACTGGGTATATGTAAAACCTCTGTCTTTAAGATCAAAACCTGAGGATCCACCAACCGACCATTTAGGTGAAAGCTCTATATCCCCGGAAAACATAATGGAATGTGAGGTAATCTCACTCTGCCTGGCAGTATTGTTATAGGTCATGGTATAAGCAAGCCTGAGGTTCCAGGGTATTTTATAATTATACCACTCACTTTTCCCAGTATTTTCACCTTTATCGAAGGGATCATCTTCATCATCCATAAAATTTCCGTCAATATCGGTTCCTTTCCCAAAAAGATCATCCGGCCTTCCGCCACCCCTGAAGGTTTGATTATTCTTGTCTTTATCAGTATCGCCGCCTTCTTCAAAGTCTTTGCTGGAAAATGAATATCCAAAACTAACATTGGCAGCTGTAAACCTAAACAAGCTTCCTCCGTTTTCAATATTTAATTTATTAACTCTGCGGTTATTATTGTCCAATGCATAGATGTCGAGGTTTGCAGCCACATTCACATCCAGTTTATTTTGAATTATGGGAATGCTTCCCCTTAAACTAATGGGAGAGAGCCTTAAGGAATCCCCTGCCAAATTATAAGCGGTACTCACACTAAAATTATTTAATAATGTAATTTTTTTAGGTTCAACAGCGGTACTGTCCTTGTCCCTAACCTTGGCTTCAATCGTATTGCTTATTCCAAGTCCAATGGAACTGGCAAAAGTTCTTCCAGGTGCCCCAAATAAGGTTCCCTGAAATCTTGAGTAATTTACAAATTCATTAAGTGCCGGATCAATGTCATTGGTGATTTCATATTGATCGTAATATTGGTCAAAAGCCGGATTGTAATTATAACTTACTGAAGGCCTCATCACGTGCCGGATAGCCTGGATTTTTTTATCCTTGCCGAGATTCACCAATCCATAAATGGTGGTTCCCATACTGGTACTGAAATTATAGGTACGGTAGGAATCAAAACCGTTTATGGTGTCTATTACTACCGATCGGTTAACCTGATCGTAAGACCTGTCAAAAGTTTTAAACACCCAGTTTTCCTGATAATTTGCGCTTGTGCTAACACTTAGGTATTTTAATAATTTAAAGTTCGTGGAAAGCGGAATGGAATGTTGCATTCCCATATTGGCATCCCGGAACATTTCCGGAGTAAAGAAAAGTGAATCTGTGGTTCGTATCCTGTTTTCCCCTCTTAAATTATATTGAAAATTTATATTTTCAATAAGCCCTTTTTTAGCACCAAATTCCGGGGCAAGTGGATAAACCCGGCCAACGCTTGCCTGAAGTGTTGGCAAGGTCATATTGATTTCCTGCGTATTGGTGTTTTGACTATGACTAGCCGTTAAATTCACATTGACCTGTGGTTCGCCCTGAAAGGTCTTGGAATAGGAAACTGAAGAACTTAACGAGTTATTTAAAAAATTCCCGGTGTTTGCCTGGTTAACAGATTCCCGGTAATAATCACTGCTTCCAAGATTAACAGAAGCAGAAAACCTGGAACTTGGATTCGCTTTGGCATCCTGGGAATGGCTCCACTGGAGGTTATAGTTAGAGCGCTGTGCAAAATCGGGAAAACCCCGTTCACTGTCCAGTAAGTTTTCATACCTGATATTTACATTCCCCCTAAACCTATAGCGGTTCGCGTAACTTGACTCTACGCGCATTCCATAGCTTCCGTTGGTATAATAATCTCCCAAAACCAACAAATCTGCATATTCACTCACTGCAAAATAATATCCCCCATTTTGCAGGAAATAACCCCGTTGATTGGTCTGGCCAAAGGAAGGAAGTATAAATCCGGAGGTTTGTTCATCGGTTAACGGAAAGTACCCAAAGGGAAGACCCAAAGGTGTTGGCACATCGGCAATATACATATTTACCAATCCGGTAACTATTTTTTTTCCGGGGACAAATTTTATTTTTCTGGCATAAAAGAAATAATCTGGATCGTTTTCATTTTCAGAGGTGGTAAACCGCACATTTTGCATAAAATAAACCGAATCGTTTTCACGCTTGGTTACTTCGCCAAGAACCTTAAACCCGCCTTGTTCGGTCCTGGAATTATAAATCAGTGCTTTTTCGGTATCAAAATTAAACCGAATAGAATCCGGTTCAACCGTATTTTGAGCTTGAGTAAAAATTGGTTTTTGGGAATATGCACCGGTTGAATCGGGAATTCCATAGGCATAAACCTCATTTTTTTCGTTGTCCAAAATAATAAGTCCGGCTGTAAGTATGATATCTCCGTAGGTGATTTGTGCCTGATCGAATAAATACATCTTATTTTCTTTCGGACTAAGACGCATATAATCATAGGCGGTGTAAGTCACAACATCGCTTAAAAGAACAGGAGCCGGTTTTAGCGTATCCTGTTTTATAGTGTCCTTCTCAATAATTCTTGGATTTGGGACAAGAGAATCGCTCACTTTCAAAATACTATCTCTTTCAGCTTCCACCCGAACCCCTTGTGGGGGCTTGATTTCCTGCGCCACAGAAAAATCTGTGAAGGTTAGAAAAAAAACAGCGAAAAAAAGTATATACAGTGAGTTTGTCCGCAATGCTATAAGTGGTATTTTTGTAAAATGTGGCCTGCTTATTGAATGATCAAAATTACATATATTTTTTTAGGTTCCTTTTGGGAATTTAAAAAAATAAGCCATTAAAATAAACGCTCTAACTGAATCGTTTCTTATATATGAAATGAGCATAGCGGAAACCCGATGCAAACACCATTGAAGATATGCGAATTACATATGACCAATAAAAAACGCTTGTATAGAGCGAAGTCGAAATAATAGATATCTACATATGAAATGAGCATAACGGAAATGCGATGCAAGCACCAATTTAGATATGCGAATTACATATGACCAATAAAAAACGCTTGTATAGAGCGAAGTCGAAATAATAAGTTTCTACATATGAAAACGAACCTGCTCAAACTTTTAGTATTACTCTTTATAGGAATTGTATTAACATCTTCAATTCCTGCAGAAAAACCCCCTGTAAAATCCAAATTTGTAGTTGTTTTAGATGCGGGTCATGGAGGTAAAGATCCCGGGAACAGGGGAGGGGGATTTCAGGAAAAAGAGATTGCCCTTAATATCGTATTGAAAATAGGGAAGGCACTTGAGAAAAATCCTAATTTTAAAGTGATTTACACAAGGGATAGTGACGTATTTATTCCTTTAGACCAGCGTGCAAAGATTGCCAATGATGCTAAAGCTGATCTTTTTATATCTGTTCATTGCAATGCACATAACTCCCAGGCCTATGGAACTGAAACATTTGTTCTTGGACTTCACCGTAACCAAACCAACTTTGAAGTTGCTAAAAGAGAGAATTCTGTAATATTCCTGGAAGAGGATTATCATCTTACCTACGGGGGATTTGATCCCAATTCTCCTGAATCTTATATTGGGATGATGATCATGCAGGAAGAATATTTGGATCAAAGTATTCTTTTGGCTGATTTTGTTCAGAAAAAATTCACCAATCAGCTAAAAAGAAATGACCGCGGTGTAAAACAAGCAGGGTTTTTAGTGCTTCATCAAACATATATGCCAAGTGTTCTTATTGAAACCGGTTTTTTAACCAACAAAGACGAAGGACCTTATTTGAACAGTTCCAACGGCCAAAATAAAATGGCAGATGCTATTGTTACGGCTGTTGAAGATTATAGTCATTCTATTAACCTCGCGGTTTTGGACAATCTGGAACAGGAAGCTCCAGTGCCTGTGTATAAGGAAATAAAAGATTTTGATGATACTATAACAGGTGTTACCTTTAAAGTGCAATTGGTGGCAAGTTCAAAAAAACTCGAACCAAGATCTTCAAATTTTAAAGGCTTAACACCGGTGTTCAGGGAAAAAGAGGGGAAACTTTTTAAGTATTATTTTGGTGCAACCTCCAGTTACTCACAAATAAATAAACTTCACAAGGAGGCTCAGGCCAGTGGATATCCATCAAGTTATGTGGTTGCATTTAAGGAAGGAAACAAAATTACAGTTAATGAGGCGTTAAAAACCCAAAGTAAATAGGGCTACTTTCCTATATTTATTTCTAAATTTGCATATTCAATAAAACATAAAACCTTTGAAATATACTAAAGAGCTTAAAACCGGAATTCTGGCTGTGGTAGCTATTGTAATACTGATATTTGGATATAGTTATCTTAAAGGTCAGAACCTACTGGACTCAAGTAGGATTTTTCATGCGGTATATGCAGATGTCGAAGGTTTATCTGCTTCTTCACCTGTTACTATTAATGGTATGAAGGTTGGGCAGGTAACCCAAATTTCTTTTCTGGATGAACGGGGACTTCTTGTGGTATCCTTTAATGTTGACAATGACTTTAAATTTTCCAAAAACAGTTTGGCCCAAATTTATGGTGGTGGTTTAATTGGTGGAAAATCCCTGGCTATAGTTCCTGAATATGAACCGGGAATGTTTGCGAAGACGGGAGATACACTTCCCAGTGCTATTGAGGAGGGAATTATGGAACTTGTAAATGAACGTCTTACCCCTTTACAGGTAAAGGTTGAGCGCGCAATTGTTAGTACAGATTCTTTGCTAACGGCTTTTAATGAAGTTTTAAACCCTGAAACAAGGAACAATATCAAAAAAACTTTTGATGATCTTTCCGAAACGGTTAGTTCTTTTAAGAATACGGCAGTATCGCTTGATGGAATCGTATCGGGAAATTCAGCTAAGTTAGACAGGACCTTTTCGAACCTGGATGAAATGTCCGGTAATTTTAATAAATTCTCAGACTCACTTGCACAGATAGATCTAAACGGTATGACCGGGGATCTTGAAAAAATAATTGCAGACTTTGAGAAAATTTCAGATAATTTAAGCAATGGGCAGGGTAGTGCAGGAAAATTATTAAACGATGATGCTGTGTATGACAATTTGGATAGGGCTACAAAACAAATGGAGCAATTGCTTCAGGATATAAAATTGAATCCAAAACGATATGTTCATTTTTCTGTATTCGGAAAAAAACCAGGACCCTATGAAGAGCCTAACGATTCTTTAAAATAATAGCCTATGGAACTTATTACCCAGCTTATTTTTTTAATAGTTCTTGTTGCCGGAATTACCTTTTTCATCCGCAATATCAGAAGGGTTATTCGGAATGTGAAATTAGGCAGAAAAGTGGACCGTTCAGATAATTCTGGCGAGCGTTGGGCGAAAATGGGACGTATTGCAATTGGTCAATCCAAAATGGTTAAAAAACCGGTTTCCGGGATTCTTCACATCATTGTTTATGTAGGATTTATTATTATTAATATTGAGGTTCTGGAAATCATTATCGACGGTATTTTTGGAACGCATCGCATCCTCTCTTTTTTAGGAGGTTTTTATAACTTCCTTATCGGCTCCTTTGAAATACTCGCACTTCTTGTTTTTGTAGGAGTAATTATCTTTTGGATACGAAGAAATGTCATTAATATTTATCGTTTTATAGGAAGTGATTTAAAAGGCTGGCCAAAAAATGATGCCAATTACATTCTTTATTTTGAAATGGTCTTAATGATCTTATTTTTGGTGATGAATGCTACAGATTATCAATTACAACTTAATGGTGCAGATCATTATGCTCAAGAAGCCGGAATAGCCGGATCTTTTCCGGTAAGTCAATACCTGCTTCCTTTATTTGAAGGAATGAGTTCTGCCAGTTTAATTATTGTTGAAAGAACTGCGTGGTGGTTGCATATCATAGGAATTTTGATATTTCTGAATTATTTATACTACTCCAAGCATTTGCATATTTTACTTGCATTTCCAAATGTATTTCTATCAAAACTAACTCCTAAGGGTGAATTTGATAACCTGCAATCGGTTACAAATGAGGTGAAATTAATGATGGATCCGGATGCCGATCCTTATGCAACTCCTTCAGAAGAAGGGGAAGCAGATGTTCCGGAAAAATTTGGGGCTTCAGATGTGATGGACTTAAACCAGGTGCAGTTATTGAATTCCTATACCTGTACTGAATGCGGAAGATGTACTGCCGAATGTCCTGCAAATCAAACCGGAAAGAAATTATCTCCCAGAAAAATAATGATGGATACCCGTGACAGGCTCGAAGAAGTAGGGGAAATTATCAATAAAAAAGGAAAATTTGAAGACGATGGCAAGCAATTGCTGGATGATTATATCCTTAGAGAAGAGCTTTGGGCCTGTACTACCTGTAATGCCTGTGTAGAAGCCTGTCCGGTAGGAATTGATCCCTTATCCATTATTCTTGATATGAGAAGATACCTCGTGATGGAACAAAGCGCAGCACCAAATGAATTGGCTATTTCAATGACCAATATAGAAAACAATGGTGCTCCCTGGCCCTATAATCAAATGGATCGACTTAACTGGGCAAAGGAAAATTGAGAAAAAATAAAGAATTTAGTTTAAAATATATAAAATGGCAGAAGCACTAAAAGTTCCAACAATGGCTGAATATATGGCTGAAGGTAAAAAACCGGAAGTCTTATTTTGGGTAGGGTGTATGGGAAGTTTTGATGACCGGGCAAAAAAGGTTACCAAAGCATTCGTAAAACTATTGCATGAAGCCAAAGTGGATTTTGCCGTTTTGGGAACTGAAGAAAGTTGTACAGGAGATCCGGCAAAACGTGCAGGAAATGAATTTCTTTTTCAAATGCAGGCCGTAACAAATATTGAGGTACTAAACGGATATGAAATTAAAAAAGTTGTAACCGCCTGCCCGCATTGTTTCAACACTATTAAAAATGAATATCCTGCCCTTGGAGGAAATTACGAAGTGATGCATCATACCACCTTTTTAAAATCCTTATTGGACGAAGGCAGGCTAACCGTACAGGGAGGTAAATTCAAAGGAAAGCGAATCACTTTTCATGATCCCTGTTACCTGGGTCGTGGAAATAATATATATGAAGCGCCAAGAGACCTGCTAAGGAAATTGGAAGTGGAACTTGTCGAAATGCGAAAATGTAAACAAAATGCACTTTGCTGTGGTGCCGGTGGTGGGCAAATGTTCAAAGATGCCGAACCCGGAAATAAAGAAGTAAATATCGAAAGGACGGAACAGGCTATGGAAGTTAAACCTGAAATTATCGCAGCAGGTTGTCCTTTTTGCAGCACTATGATGACAGATGGTGTTAAAGGCAAAGACCAGGAAGGCAAAATTGAAGTAATGGATGTTGCTGAGATGATAGCCAATGCGCACGATTTATAGTTTTTACTAATTTTTTACCTTTCCACTAACGTTAATTTTCTTATTTAACTGGTACTATTTTTGAAGCTACGCCTTTAATCAATTAGCTTTGTAGAAATAAAACCCACACATAAAAATGTTAGTACCATTTGATTCATTACCTGAAACTTCCAAAGTTTGGATTTATCAGGCAAACCGGTCTTTTTCAGATCAGGAACTTCAGGAAATCACCAGTAAATTAGAGAATTTCATCACCCAATGGACCGCACATGGGTCAACTTTAAACGCATCTTTTGAAATTCGTTACAAACGCTTTATCATACTCGCTCTGGATCAGGAAATAAATGCTGCTTCAGGATGTTCTATAGATGCTTCAGTTCATTTCATTCAGCAATTGGAAAAGGAATACGGAGTAGACTTGCTCGATAAAATGAACGTTAGTTATAAGCAGGGGGAATTTATTGCCTATAAACAGCTCAATGATTTCAGAAAAATGGCAAAAGAAAAAGCTGTTTCCCCAAAGACCATCGTATTCAATAATCTTGTCAATACTAAAGCAGAATATATTTCAGATTGGGAAGTACCTGCTTCTGAAAGCTGGCACAACCGCTTTTTAAAATAAAGGAGAACAATGAAGTCCCTTCAGCTTTACCTTATTACAGTTCTTATTGGCATATTTTCATCGATCCCTGTTTTTTCACAACAAAAGAATCCACTCTTCACCGACGATTTTAATTTGCAACGAAAATGGGTAGACAGTATTTATGACGGTATGAACCTGCAGGAAAAAGTGGGGCAGTTGTTCATGGTAGATGTTTTTTCCAGTCAATCAAAAGGGCTTACAGATAAAGTAAAAGTTCTCATTGCGGAAGAACAAATTGGCGGGATAATCTTTTCCAAAGGTGGGCCGCAAAGACAGGCAAAGCTGAATAATGAATATCAGGAACTTTCTAAAATCCCGCTTTTAATTGGTATGGATGCAGAATGGGGACTGGCAATGCGGTTGGATTCAACCTTTGCATTGCCCTGGAATATGACATTAGGTGCTTTAAAAAGTCTTCATTTAGTTGAAGAAGCAGGTGCTGCTATATCCCGTAATTCCAGGCGATTAGGCGTTCATATTAATTTTGCGCCCGTCATAGATATCAACACGAATCCAGAAAATCCTATTATTGGAAATCGCTCTTTTGGGGAAGAAAAAATTAACGTTACCGAAAAGGCGGTCGCCTTTATGAAAGGTATGCATAGGGAAGGCATCTTATCCAGCGCGAAACATTTTCCCGGTCATGGCGATACCCAAACCGATTCTCATAAAACATTGCCAACCATTTCCTTTTCCAAAAAAAGGATTGAAGAAGTTGAACTTTATCCCTACCGAAAATTAATTGAGGAAGGAGTTTCATCTATTATGATCGCTCATCTTAATGTTCCGGCCCTTGAGGAACAACAAAATTCCCCGTCTTCAACTTCCAAAGCTATTGTCACAGATCTTCTCAAGGAGAAAATGGAATTTAAGGGACTTATCTTTACCGATGCCCTTAATATGAAGGGAGCTTCCAATTATAAGAATACAGGTGAAATAGATCTGGCGGCGTTTTTAGCCGGAAATGATATCCTGCTAATCTCTGAAGATATTCCCAAGGCAAAAATCAAAATAATGGATGCTTATCAGGATGGGATAATCACAGAAGAGCGTTTGGCACATTCTGTTAGAAAGATACTTTTTGCAAAATATAAGGCTGGATTAAATAACTACAAACCTGTTGATACCATTAACTTAATTCAGGATCTAAACACAGTTCAGGATCAGGTGCTGTATGAGGATTTGGTGGAAAATGCAATTACCCTTATTAAAAATGATATGGGTATCCTTCCTTTACGAAACCTGGAAACCCTTAAGATTGCCTATGTGAATTTTGGGGATGCCGATGCGGCTCCTTTCTTTAATCAATTATCCAAATATACTGATGTAGACTGGGTTAAGGCAAACAAAATTGAAGATTTACTGGAAAAACTAAAGTCTTACAACCAGGTGATTATTGGATTTCATAAGTCTGATAAATCTCCCTGGGCAGGTTACAAATTCAGTACAGAGGAACAATTATGGATTCACGAGATCGCACGGAATAACAGAACTATCCTTGATGTTTTTACCAGGCCCTATGCACTTAGTGATCTTAAATCTACCAGCAATATAGAAGGGATTGTATTGAGTTACCAAAATTCGGTAATATCTCAGGAAAAATCAGCTCAAATGATTTTTGGGGCTCTGGCAGCAAAGGGTAAACTTCCGGTGAGTATTGGTGATAATTTCCCGGAGGGTACAGGCTATATCTCCGGAAAACTGGATCGTTTATCCTATGGGTTACCGGAATCGGTTGGGATGGATTCAAAAGTTTTAAAAAAGATTGATTCTTTAATAACATTGGCCATCGATTCAAAAATGACTCCAGGTCTTCAGGTGATCGTAGCCAGGAAGGGAAAAGTGGTTTTTGAACGTAATGCCGGTTTTCACACTTATGAAAAGAATATTCCGGTAACATATTCCTCGATCTATGATCTGGCTTCCCTCACAAAGATCCTTGCAAGCCTTCCATTGATCATGCAACTTGAGGAAAATGGAATCATGGATTTTGATTCCAAATTAGGAGATTTAATGCCTTCTTTTAAAGGTTCCAATAAGGAAAACATACGCTTACAGGATCTTCTTCTTCATTATGGAAGGTTAAAGGCCTGGCTGCCTCTTTATGTTCCAACAATAGATAAAGCTACCAAACGACCATCATTAAAATACTACAGGGAAGAAGCTACCGAAGGATATTCCCTTCCTGTTGCTGAAAAAATGTTTATGAGGAACGACATTCGGGATTCTATTTTGGGGGAGATTAGAGAAAGTGGTTTGGAACGTGAAATTGGATATAAGTACAGTGATCTTCCGTTTTATATGATGAAATATTACCTTGAGGATCACTTCAATGCTTCGTTGGCTTATACAACCCAGGAGGAACTTTACAAACCTCTGGGAGCGAATTTCACTACCTATGTACCAAGAGATAAATTTGACCTTCAGCAAATTGTGCCTACCGAAGTTGATAAATTGTGGAGAAGGCAATTGGTTCATGGCTATGTTCATGACCAGGGTGCTGCAATGCAAGGTGGTGTAGGAGGACATGCCGGTTTATTCAGCAATGCAAATGATGTAGCCAAGATTATGCAGCTCTATTTAAACGGCGGATATTACGGTGGAAAGCGTTATCTTAAGCAGGAAACCCTGGATAAATTCAATAACTGTTATTATTGTGAAAAAAATGTAAGGCGGGGGGTAGGTTTCGACAAACCACAGCTTGGAAAATCGGGGCCAACCTGCGGTTGTGCTTCCCTTTCAAGTTTTGGACATAGCGGATTTACAGGCACTTTTGCCTGGGCAGACCCGGAAGAAGAGATTGTTTATGTGTTTTTATCAAACCGGACTTTTCCCGATGTTGATAACAGAAAATTGATAAGGGAGGATATTCGTTCTAAAATACAGGGGGTTATTTATGAATCTCTGCTTTTTGTTGAAGACCCCGGTTTAAATACCAGTATTACTAAAACCGAATAAACCTGCTGAAGATTAATTTGGTTTATGATAACTCGAAACTAAAATGATAAAAAACAATAAATAGGTACTTATGAAAATAGCTATTGTTTGCTATCCAACTTTTGGTGGAAGTGGAGTTGTTGCTACAGAACTGGGATTGGCCCTTTCAAAAAGAGGTCATGAGATCCACTTTATTACATACAAACAACCGGTGCGCCTGGAACAACTCACTGGAAATGTACATTTTCATGAAGTCCACGTTCCGGAATATCCACTATTCCATTTTCAGCCATACGAACTTGCATTAAGCAGCAAGTTAGTGGATATGGTGAAACTTTATAACATTGAACTTTTGCACGTGCATTATGCAATTCCTCATGCATATGCGGGATATATGGCCAAAAAAATGCTGGAAGAAGTTGGTGTTTTTATCCCTATGGTTACTACGCTGCACGGTACAGATATTACCCTTGTAGGAAATCATCCGTTTTACAAACCTGCGGTTACCTTCAGTATTAATAAAAGTGATGTGGTAACATCTGTTTCTGAAAGTTTAAAACAGGATACTTTGAATTTATTTCAAATCACAAAGGAAATAAATGTAGTACCAAATTTTATTGATGTTACAAAATCAACAAAAAAATATATAGATTGTCAACGTTCTCTTTTGGCGGAAGAAGATGAAAAAATTATTACCCATGTTAGTAATTTCAGGCCTGTAAAAAGAATTATGGATGTGATCCATATTTTTGATAAAATTCAAAAGCAGGTTAAGTCTAAACTAATTATGGTAGGGGAAGGGCCGGAAAAAGAAAAAGCCGAAGATCTGGTTATGGAACTAGGTCTTGATAATAAAGTAGTGTTTTTGGGAGAAAGCAATGAAATAGATAAGATCCTGTGTTTTTCAGATCTTTTCCTGTTACCTTCAGAAAAAGAAAGTTTTGGTCTCGCAGCTCTGGAAGCTATGGTAAACGGAGTTCCGGTAATCTCAACAAACAGCGGAGGACTTCCGGAAGTAAATATTCACGGATTTTCGGGCTATTTATGTGAACTTGGAAATGTGGAAGAAATGGCAAATTTAGGGATCTCAATTCTCGAAGACGCAGCTAATCTTGAAAAATTCAAGCTCAACGCCTGGAAACAGGCTAAAAAGTTTGATATTAATAAAATTGTACCCTTGTATGAAGAACTCTATACTAAAGCACTGTCCGAAATAGAGAAAACGGTTTAGACCGGCATAATTGCGGCTTCCTATAGTTTATCCTTTAAAGACCAAAACTGATTATTATTCCCTGTGAGATTTTTGAAAAATAAGCATAAAAAAAACGCTTCAAATTTTACTTTGAAGCGTTTTAATAAAAGATATTCTTTATGATTTAGAATTGGTATCTAAGGCCAAGTGCGATGTCTGGTGCGAAATCGTCATAAACATCATAACCTCCAAATCCAAATTCAGGTCTGAAATCCAAAGAAATAAGCAAAGGAAAATCAAAATTGTATTCAATTCCTATATTTCCTGCTGCAAGTATAAAAGTTCCATCATCTTTAAAATTATCACGGTTATCTTTCACACTTCCTACACCTGCTCCAATTCCTACATACCAGTTGAATCCGCCTTCAATGTTCCAAACCCATTGGTAAAGACCCACCAACTTAACGGCATCGTATCTATTGCTGTCATTTCTCCAACCTAAGTCTAACTCGAGCCTGTTGTTATCGCCAAGCGCGCGTTGGTAGGAAACCTCCGCACCATATCCGTTACCGCCACCAAATCTTAAACCAAGGGCATTTTCGGAAATAGTTTGTGCCTGGGTAGCCATTGTAGCTCCAATTGCAAAAATTGCTAAGAAAAATAATTTCTTCATATCTGTTGTTTTTGTTTTTAAATTGTCAAACAAATTTAACTGTTAAAATGAATTGTAGATTGCCCATAAAGCCAATCTATTGTTAATATTCACTAAGATTCTGTTAACCTATACCTGTAGAAATTCGTATTTTTAACGAAATTATGAAAGAAAGGCTATTAAAATTAGGGCAAGATATTGAAGGTGAGCTTCTTGTAGATTCATTGCATAAAAGCATTTATGCTACAGATGCCTCGGTTTACCGTGAAATTCCCCTGGCGGTATGTTATCCCAGGAGCGTTGAGGACCTTCAACTTCTTATAAACTTCGCCAGGGAACATAAAACCGGACTTATTCCAAGAACCGCAGGAACCTCTCTTGCTGGACAATGTGTGGGAAGCGGAATTGTGGTGGATGTCTCCAAATATTTCAACAGGATACTAAAGATCGATCCGGTAAAGAAAACGGCGGTTTTGCAACCTGGAGTAATACGGGATGACCTGAACCGGGAACTCGAAAAATTCGGATTATTCTTTGGCCCAAATACATCTACCTCCAACCGGTGCATGATAGGAGGAATGGTTGGTAATAATTCCAGCGGCACCACATCCATTAAATATGGAACAACACGGGATAAGATTCTCGGGTTAAAAACCTTATTAAGCGATGGATCTCAGGTTGAATTCTCTTCTGTTTCTGTGGAAGAATTCAAGCTGAAAATGAAGCTGAATACGCTGGAGGGAACCATCTATAAAGAATTATACGAAAAACTGTCACCGGCTGAAGTGCAGCAGGAGATAAGGGATAAATTTCCGCTGGAGACAATCCATCGAAGGAATACAGGATACGCCATTGATGAGTTGATTAAAACCGAAATATTTTCTGATGAAATATTAGAATTTGATCTTTGTAAATTATTGGTGGGAAGTGAGGGCACATTGGCGCTAACAACAGAGATCACTTTGCAACTGGACTTTCTGCAGCCCAAATATACCGCTATGGTTGCGGCGCATTTCTCAAGTATTGAAAATTGCATGCTTGCCGTTGTTCCGGCTATGGAAAGTTCCTTGTATACCTGTGAAATGATGGACAAGATCATTTTGGATTGCACCAAACAGAACTTAAAATACAGCGAAAACAGGTTTTTTATAGAAGGAGATCCAAAAGCGATCCTGATGCTGGAATTAAGATCTGATTCCCGGGAAGTATTGTTGGATGAAACCCAGGTTTTACTGGCAAGATTAAGGGAATCCGGATTAAGTTATGCCTTGCCGGTTTTGATGGATGAGCAAATCGATTTGGCAATGGAGTTGCGAAAAGCGGGACTTGGCCTTTTAGGAAATATGGTGGGAGACAGGAAAGCTGTTGCCTGTATTGAAGATA
>ERZ1284729.91-NODE-91-length-15522-cov-11.256676_pt1 | contig 15522 bp, 16 predicted proteins | sample MGYA00454602_ERZ1284729 | MGnify/ENA primary metagenome ERZ1284729 (study PRJEB36292, sample SAMEA5787381) | metagenome | biome: Arctic soil; feature: perennial spring outflow channel; material: sediment | place: Canada | collected 2017-07-08 | depth 0.05 m ... | reverse complement strand
GATCAACGCTGATTACCGGAGCTAACCAAACATCTGAACATTTTAACTTGGTGGACACAATGCAGCATGTTGATGTGCTTTGTAAAAGTTCCAATAGCTGATTTAAAACGCAATGAAAATTATCGCTATTTATTCAAGTAAGGGCGGGGTGGGGAAGACTGCCACTGCAGTTAATTTGTCATATCTTTGCGCCCGCAGTGGCCGAAAGACATTATTGTGTGATATCGATCCTCAGGGAGCGGCAGGATATTATTATCGGATCAATCCCAAAAGTAATTTTAATCGCAAAAAATTTCTCAAAGGCGATTTAGCAACATTTATCAGGGGTACCGATTTTGAGAATCTTGATCTGCTGCCTGCCCATTTCTCTTTTCGTAATCTCGATCTGGCCCTGGATGGTCAAGAAGGAACGGCCACTGAACTAAAAAGAATTTTTGCTGGTCTTAAAGATGACTATGATGTGTTGATTCTTGACTGTCCTCCCAATATGACTCTGCTTTCTGAAAATATCCTCAAAGCGGCTGATCTGATTGTAACTCCGGTTATCCCGACCACGCTGTCCATTCTTTCTTTTGCTCAACTGGTAAAGCTGGCTGATAAGCTTGAAGTTAAGCGGAAAAAACTTATGGCTTTTTTCTCTATGGTTGATAAACGAAAAAATATGCATTCTGATATTATCGCCAAATTTGGCAAAAAAAAGATGTTTATGACCTCTGAGATTCCTTATCTTGCTGATGTCGAAAAGATGGGTCTCTATCGGCAGCCAGTGGCTGTTTCTGTCCCTGCTTCGTCAGCAGCCGTATCTTATGAGCAATTGTGGCTGGAGGTCTGCAGACGAGGAGTGCAGGCATGAAAACTCTTTATCTGGTGCGTCATGCCAAATCCACCTGGGAGTATGCCTCATTAGCTGATTATGATCGGCCATTAAATAATAGAGGCCTGCGCGATGCTCCCTTAATGGGGCACAGACTAGCTGACAAAAAGATCAGTGTGGATCAAATCTGGAGCAGCCCTGCCCGGCGGGCAACAGACACGGCCTATATCCTTGCCGAGGCTCTGCCTTATTCCCGAAAAGAGATAATGCTGCATGATCAATTTTATGTAAGCTCGACGACTAATTTTATCAGTGAAATCCAATCTTGCCCTGATGAGGTTCAGAGCTTATTAATAGTTGGTCATAATCCTGTTATCTGCCAAATTGCAAATCTTCTGATTGCCGATGATAATAGCGATGTCGATATTGAGTTGATGCCAACTTGCAGTATTGTGGCCATTGAATTTAACACCAGTTCCTGGTCGCAGTTAAGGGAGCATGCAGGAAGATGTATATTTTTTGATTATCCCAAAAAAAACGATATCTTTATTGCGATCTAATTAGTTCTGCCTGACCGCTCAGAACAAGATTAAGAATATTTTTTATTCTAAAAATGACTAAAAATCCTGATTGTTATAGTTGTAGTCATTACTATGTAACGCATGATCCCCAGATGCCTTATGGTTGTCGGGCCATGCGGTTTAAATCGGCTCATAATCCAGCTAACTTTGTTTTTTCTTCTTCCGGTATTGTGTGTCAGTTATATTCTCCCAAGAAGTCCTGTCAGGCTGGCGACCATAAAGCGCCAAAAAGAACGGCATAATTGAGAACGATTACTTATATTATAAAAATTTAGAGGAACAAGATCATGCGATGGGGTTATAAAACTATTCAATATGGTTTGAAAAAAGAAGGCTTACTGGGCAGCTCATTTCTGGATGAAGCCGAAATGGAACAATCATTAAATGAATTTGGTCAGGCCGGCTGGGAATTAATTTCTCTGTTTGCTTTGCAGGATGGATTAATGGCGGTTTTTAAGCAACCTCTGGCAATCAAAGCGGCATCCTCAATCCAAGAACCTGTTGCGGAAGAAACTATTGTCAGCCATCGTTTTTCTTTAAAGAGTCAAGAGGGAATTGATGCCGAAGAAAGATTGGAACGTAAAGCCAGGCGGATTAGAAAACCTCTGGTGTCTATGACTGTAGAAACTGAGGAGCAAGAAAATGGTGTTGGGGCTATTCGAATAGAATGATTGTGCTGTCCATTTAGTACGCAAGTGGGTAAAAAATATGCACTTGGCTTAACAATGAGTAAAAAAGAACCAACGAGATTTATAAATTATGATATCAAAATTGCTAATTAGCCATCATTGTAGATAGTTATGAACTATTCGTTTTTTGGCATAATTGTTGTAATAATAAATGAAAAATGATGACTTCATTTTTTCCTCCCCCTGGACGCCTGCTTATTGTGAGCAGGCGTTTTTTTATCTGTTTTTAAGAAAATTAGGAATATTATATACAAATTAGCGTAGCAGTGGGTAATAATGTTACTCATCAAGTATGAATGGTAAAGATTCTTTGTTGATTAATGTTAGATATCAATTAGTTGTCTAATTGGTACTTTTGGCATTATAATTGCTCTCTTTTTAATCAAGAGATAATATCATTTTAAATTTTCTTCAGGAGGTACCAATGAAAAAAACATTAGTAATCAGCGCATTAGTTCTAGGGATGGGATTTTTTGGCATGCAACAGGCATCTGCCGAGAAAGGCATGGGCGGTATGTTTGGCGGCATGGGCGGTAATTGCATGAAAGGAGGTCCTGGTTATAGTCAACTCGATCCAGCATCAAAAGAGAAATTTGATAAGTTTTATGGTGAGACAAAAGACCTGCGCAGACAAATGGTCATGAAGCGTGCCGAGCAGCAAGCCCTTATGCAGTCAACTAATCCTGATTCTGCGAAAGTTGCTACTCTTGCTGGTGAGTTATTTGACCTGCAAACTAATCTGCAGTCCAAAGCTGAAGCTGCCGGTGTGCAAGGGATAATGGGTTGTGATGGTTGCCAGGGGCCTGGTCAAGGCATGAAGGGTCATCGTGGTGGTCATAGAATGATGAATCCCGGAGTTGAAAATGATGCCACGGCAACAGATTCTCCAACCGGAACTGACGCTAAATAAAAAAAATATCTGATATTTTTAATATGAAAGGGTTTATCCGTTGTTAAAACAGATGAACCATTTTTTTATTGTTATCCTTTATATGGTATGAATTTTTGGGCAATATACCAAATAGGGGACTTGCTTGTTGACAAGCCTTAGTTTGGCCGTTACATATTACAGCTAATTTCAGGTGTCCATTGCAGGACTGAAAAGGGAATTTCGTGTGAATCGAAGACGGGCCCGCCGCTGTAACTGGGGACAATCGTGCAACAGTCACTGTCATTATGACGGGAAGACGCATGAGAGAATGATCCGGAAAGTCAGAAGACCTGCCTGAAAAGTCAGCATATGGTTTATTTGCTGAGCCGTTACCGTCGTGGATTATCGGTAACTGATTTAATCTTGTGGATACCAAGGGACATCCCCGAGTCGGATAGGTTGGAGGTTTGCATTTTTGTAAACCTTCAAGTCTTCGCTTCGGGGATTTTTTTCCTCGAGCTTATTTTTTTTCAGGAGGTTGAGGATGATTGTAAAGGAACAGGTGGTGACTAAAATGATGCTGCTTTGGATTAAGGACTGGGATACTTTTCAACTGGTCATGCGTCTGTGGCGCCAAGAAAAATTATGATAGTTAAATAATTTTCAAATTTGTAAAAAAAAAGGCAGCCCTTGGTGGGGCTGCCTTTTTTTTTACTTAAGATCTGATCAGCTCTTAGCAGGATCAGAGTATTGGAACTTCTGTCCTTTTAAGATATTATCTACAGACAGCATGTTGCCTTTCATATAAAAAATATTGGGCTTAGTGCCGTCTTCCGGCCTCAGTACCCAGACAGTTTCTTCCAGTTGATGAACTAGTTTAAAGACAATGTTCGTCGGGTCAGTCAGGTTGCCAAAGGTGCGGGCACCGGTAGGACAGGCAGATGAACAGCCAGTCTCGGTTTCTCCTTTTGACAGTCTTTCTTCCCAGCAGAAATCACATTTGTCAACGGCATGTCTTTCTGCACTAAAATAGCGGGCATCATAAGGACAGGCCAGCATGCATGTCTTGCAGCCAATGCATTTTTTGCTCTCCATGCGGACGATTCCGGTAACCTGATCTTTATAGGTGGCCTTGGTTGGACAAGCTCTAACGCAGGGGGCATCGTTGCAATGATTACAAAGGACAGGAATAAATTCTACCTTCTTGTCGAGTTGTCCTTGGTACTTTCTGGTCAGAATACGGGTTCGGTAGCCATAGTCCGGTACATGATTGGTCTTTTTACAGGCATCTACGCATTTTTCACAGTCAATACAAAGTGATTGACGTATAACCATGCTGTAATGAGGATTGTAGGGATATTTCTCTACAAAATCAAGGCCAACAGAGGCATGCGCGCTCCCATAAGTGGACGATAAAGAGAGGATCTTGCCGCCGGCATAAACACCGGTAATAGCGAGCCCCAGTTTAAGAAAGTTACGCCTTTCTTTGATGGAAACCGTTTCGGTTCCTTCATTCTTCAATGTGTTTAAATCTATTTGAGGAAATTTCATAATTTCGTTCCTTTCAAAGGTATCAGTCAACCTGTATAATTACCATATTTTATGGTGGCGTTTCGTAGCCTCTTCCTCAGTCTCGCCTTCCGCAAGAAAATGGATGGCCCCACAACCAGGACAGATATATCCGCCTTCTGGTACAATTTCGTGTTTTTCTAATTGATGACCGTTGAGCATCTTTTCTCCAGCAAAAAAAGCGAAGCAGATAACAGAAAGACCCAACAAGGCCGCCATTATCTCATGAAATGAAGGTGTATATTTAAGAATATCAAGGGCCTCTTCGACCCCAAGCCCATGATAGACCGAAACCATTTGTCCTGGGATCACAATATCATAACGCATGAAAAAGATACCAATCATCATGAGGCCGGTGGCCCACATAATCATGTTGAAGTTATTTCCTCGTGAACGAATAAGAAGAAATAAAGGAAGGAGCATGCCCAGAAATATTTCAAACAACCAGAAGTTAACAGCGTAATCGCCGGTTACCAGAGACATAATGACAATGGTCTTTTCGTGAGATACGATACCGGTAACAATTTTCCAGATGGTAAAGAAAATGATGGTCGAGATCAGGAAGATGGTAACCTGACAGATAGCTTTCATGGCCCGTTCCATCCGTTGATTCATGATCTCAGGGTTAATCTTCCAGGCCAGAGTAGTAACGAACATGATGGCGCAGCCACCGGACATGGCCGCCGAGAAAATAAAATAAATAGGAAGATAAGGTCCATACCAGAATGGACGACCATGCAGCATTCCAAAAACAGCGCCGAGATTACTATGGGCGGCAATACCTACAACCAATCCAAAAAATCCCATCAGTCTGGACAGACTATGGTTTTGTTCCAATAAGAAGTAATACTCGATAACCATAAAGACCAGATAAGCACCATAAAGGGTTCCCATCCACCACATATTGGAGCTCAGGTTAGGAGAAATAACATTGTAAATAGCCATACGGAATGGATTTTCAATATCGAAGAAAATGATACAGAACCCGCCAAGCATAAAAATAATGGACATGAAAACCGCCCGTTTGGCGATGGGCATGAAGGCCTCACCACCGAACACATGGCCAATGGAGGAAATAATGCATAAGCCGGTAGAGGTAACTACACAAAAAACATAGGCGGAGATCAATATGCCCCAGGAAATTTCGCGGCTTACACCATAAACATGATGATACCCGACAATCATTCCATGTAATCCTACTGCTGCGCCTGCCACAGCAAGAAGGGCGAAAGATCCCATGAGCATGAGATAGCCCGGGCTTGCATTTTTCAGGGCATCAATACCGTGAAATCCCCATCTCCTTGAAATATCAACCATACTTCTAGTCATCTGTTCACCTTATTAAATAATATTTTAGGATAATCGTAACTGTTCAAACTTTACTTTTTGTCCAAGTTCCTAGTGTTTAGCTGCTCCATCTGTTTCTTGCTTCTGATCGCCTTTTTGCAGGTCATTGTAGCCTTTGACCCCGATATGACACACAGTGCAGCGGGTCAGATAGCCGAATGCCTGGTCTGCATCATGGCAAGTGCCGCAGTATTTATTATGTAGTTTCTCCAGATATTCTCTTTTATCTGTTGCGTTAGCATTGGTTTGTTCAGTCTCTTCGATGGTGCCTTTTTTCATGGCAAAAACTTCTTTATGGCATGACTCACAGGCGAGTCCACCTTTATTCACATGTATGGAATGTTCAAAGGACACGGCCTGGACAGGGTAAGTAAAAACAATTGCAGCTTCAGGTGCGCTATGACAGGAGCCGCATTGAGTAGCTGCATCAAAAGCAGTATTACCATCATGGCAGGCTCCACAATATTTTCCTTCTTTAAAGGATTTCATTGTGAAATCACCGGCCTGTTCCGTGGCCCCCTGTTCCATAGGAAATATTTCATCATGACAAGCATCGCATGCCAAACCGGCATCCATGGTATGAGTTTGATGATTGAATGTGGCTTTGGTTGGTTTAGACCAGACCATGGGCTCTTGCGGACCATATTGATCAGCATCGTATTCTTCTGCTATAGTATAAGCTGGAAGAGATACAGCCAGAAATGCTGTGAAGGCCAGTAAACTTACTGTTGACGCTTTGTTTGTGTTCATCGATTTGCTCCTGCCTCTTTTTATCTGTTAATTGTTATGACTGGAAAAAAACCAGATCAATGGGCCTAAAATACTTGTTAATACTATTGTTGGATCTATAAGTTCTTTGCGTTTCTTAAGCAGTTTAACCAATCAGACGGCACAAGATATACAACTGCTAAAAGAATAATCAATATAATAATGCACAAAAACCATTTTGTAATTGCGCATATTAAATAAAAATTATCAGAATTAGCACCGTTATTTAGGGACTTATGATTATCTCTTTCATTACACGAAAATGTTAGTTTAGTGTATTAGCACAAATCTTAATATAAGTTATATCTTGAAAATTTTTGAATTCCTTTTATCATTTTTTTTTCAAGATCGTCGCTATCCGCTCAGCGGCACAGATTATTTTTGTCAGGATATCTTTTTCTTCAACATCTTCCTTATCTTCCAGGAAAGAATCAGAGAGTAATTGGGCATAATTGATGATACCATTGGACAGGTTGGTCCCTTCGTTAATAATAGCAGCTAATTGGTCGTTATATTTGCTAATATTTATATCGGCACTGTGCTCAGGTTGCTTTTTTTGTAATAAGCCATTGACGGCTTCGGTAAATTCAGAAATCTCAAGACAAGGATTATGACTACAACTCAAACCATGAGACAGGATATCATCATCTTTTATTTGTTCGGATAAGTGGATAAGGGGCAGTATGGTTTTCTGATAGAGAAGAATAAGTGAAAAACTGATAATGCAAATAATACAGCCCAGGGCGCCAATCATAATTGTCTGAAAACGAACAACTTTTGCTCGCATTTGACTGACAATAATCCGGTCAAACTGCCAAAGATAATCTGCTAGTATCCTGGTTTGACGCTGCAGGTTGAGACTATGGGTCACTTTATCTTCAGCCGCGATAATATTATTTGAGGAGATGGCAAGCCCTGAGAGGTCAACCTGTTTGGCCATATCAAGTTTATATTCAGATGGAATGATGTCGTTCTCTTGTAAGCGCACAAGAGTAGAATTCAGCTCTTTCAAATCTCTGGAAGCGGCGACCACCTTTACCCAGTCTTTTTCAATCAATGATTCGGTAATCTGTTCACGAATGGTTGCGAATTGAAAGATGGATTCTTCGCTTTGACTGATAATTTTATTGTATTGTTCAGTAAGTTGATATTGACGCAGTCCCAGAATAACAACAAATAAAAGGAGTGCAGCGACCGATGTAAAGGCCAGATAGCCGGTTTTTCTTAAAGAGTACATACGGCCGGTTTCCTGACTTTACTATACGTGCAGTTTTGATTGGCAGGACAGCTGCCACAGTCACTTTCTTTTGAGCTGCTTGCCTCTGTTTTATTCTTATCAGAACAGGCGAGAATAATATCAAACTCGTCATTGTCGAGGGTTTCCACTAAGACCAGGGTGGCCGCCACTTTTTTGAGCAGATAAAACTTTTGTTTCAAAATTGACGATGCATCTTCATAACAGGTTAAAAGAAGTGTTTTGACTTCCTGGTCAATAAATCTTGCTGTCTCGTCGGCCATGGGCAAACGTTGTGATGCACCGCCAAGAAAGCCGCTGTCATCGATCGTAAAGGCCTGTGGGCCCATGGCATCATTCATTCCCCATTTACAGATCATATTGGTTGCGATTTCGGTGGCCTGAAGGATATCACCTTGAGCACCGGTGGACCGTTGACTAAAAGCAATATCCTCAGCTGCGCGGCCACCCATCAAGATGGTGATTCTATTTTTTAAATAAATTTCAGAATAGGCGTGTCGGTCAGATAATGCCAGTTGTTGAGTTTGTCCCAAGGCTCTGCCTCTGGGAATAATGGTAATTTTATGGAGCGGATCGGCGTCAAGCAAGGATTTGGCAATGATGGCATGACCAGCCTCATGGTAAGCCAGGATATTTCGATCCTTCTCCGTCATGATCATTCCCTTGCGTTCCACACCCATCAAAATGCGATCTCGAGCCAATTCAAAATCCATATAATCAACAGCTTTCTTACTGCTTCTGGCTGCCATAAGGGCGGCCTCATTGACCAGATTGGCCAGTTCGGCCCCAGTAAAACCCGGACACATCTGGGCTATTTCTTTGAGATCCAGATTCGGGATCATTTTAATTTTAGCGCCATGAATCTGAATAATCTTCTGGCGTCCATTTATATCAGGAGGCAGGATAGTTACCTGCCGATCAAAACGACCTGGACGACGAAGAGCCGAGTCGAGAATGTCAGGTCTGTTAGTGGCTGCCAGCACAATGATATTATCGGTTGAAGCAAAACCATCCATCTCAACCAGAAGTGCATTAAGGGTTTGACTCCTTTCATCACTGCCACTCGCTGAAACGCCACTACTGCGACGACCCCCAACCGCATCGATTTCATCAATAAAGACGATGCAGGGGGCGTGCTTCTTCGCCTCTTTAAAGAGGTCTCTTACCCGTGAGGCTCCGACGCCTACAAACATCTCAACAAAGTCGGAACCGCTGAAACTATAAAACGGTACACTTGCCTCACCGGCAATTGCACGGGCCAGAAGAGTCTTGCCCGTTCCTGGTGGTCCCTGTAATAAGACCCCTTTGGGTATAGTAGCGCCAACCTGACTGAACTGATCGGGGTTTTTAAGAAACTCAACGATCTCTTGTAGCTCTTCCAGGGCCTCAGGAATACCGGCCACATCCTTAAAAGTTACTACTTTGTGACCATCGTTCGGTAAAATTAATTTGTCAGTGGCAAACTTGCTTTCTTTTTCCTCTCTTTTAATTCTGCTCAGTGACAGTACAATGACAATAATGAGCAGAACAATGTAGAAAAGGGCCAGGCCCTGCAGGATGATCTCAGAGCGATCTTTGTTAAAGACGATACGGATATCCTTGTCTTTCAGCTCAGCAATGAGTTCCTCAGGGTTAGGAACGGTAGTGATATAAGTAAAACCTGGGTTGGTACTTGCCTCTTCTGAACGATGGCTGATAAGAACACGATTACCGGTAAATGTCATATCAGAGATATCGTGATGACTTAGGCAATATCGAAACTCACTGTATGTTCGCTCCGGTAGACGATGTTCAATGGTCCAAATTAAATAACAAGCACCTGAAAAGATAGTGAACAGAAAAAAGATAAAAAGATTACGTCCGAGAATTGCCATGATAACTACATATCCTTAGATAAAAAAGCCGGAATTCTGCGAATAGTTTCCTTTTTTCTTTTGAAAACGCATTAGAATAGAACATATAAAAAAAGCCAGAGAGCTAAAACCTCTCTGGCTTAATGTCTGATTTTTTGGTTCCAAACTTTCTAAAAATTGAAATTTATATGTATTTATTTTTAAAAATTATTAGCTACCGGCGATGGCAGAGAACATGCTCTTGACCAGTGCAACCGGGCCGTCATTGGAAATCATGGCACTGGTTAAACAAACAAGACTCCAGATGCCAATAGCTCCAGCAAAAGCAGCAGTAATAAATGTTCCCAGTTTGTATAGTTCGCTGTCTGCAGCGGAGTCATGGCTTGTTGCGTGAACTTGTTCTTTCGTGATTGCATTCTTCATGATGTTCTCCTGGTAAAATTTAATTGGTAATTAATGTAAACGTATCTTTGAGATCTATCCATTAATAGCAGTAAAGAGGTTCAACATAAAGTCTAGTAATCCTCCACTGTGAATACTTCCGGCAATCATGCTGATAACTGCCCAGCAACCGATGATCCCCACAGTAAGGCCCAGAGCGGTAACACCTGTATTGGAGATTTCCATGCTTGGGTTGGATGGTTCGCGACTTATTGCTATACATCTGTCCATGTTAGTCTTGTTTTCCATGGCAAACTCCGTTTGAAAAAGATTAAATTTCAAAGAATGCTTTTGACTTAATTAATGCATTTAATATGCCAGGGGCCCTTGTTTGTTTGTTTTGTTGTAATATTCAGTAACTTATAATTGATTAGGCAGGAAGAACATGTCGCGCGTGGGACACTTGAGGATTGTGGCATTATTGATGCAGTTGCTTCCCTGGTGTTGCGTTGATGATGCAAAGATGTTGCAGAAACGTAGTGTTGCAGGGTTGGATATATTAAATTAATTCATCAGGCTGAATGCCAAGACGAAGTAATTTACGATAGAGAGTACTACGGTCAACATTAAGTATTCGGGCAGCCTTAGATTTATTACCGCGAGCTCTTTTCAGGGCGTCAATGAGCTCATCCTTTTCGCTGATATAGGGAGGAAATCTGTTGATCAGATTTATTTCTGAAGATCTGAGCTGTGTTTCCGACAGTATCAAGCTAGAGTTATTGTCTTGTTGAATTGGGTCGATGCGGATTTCGTCGGGAAAATGTTCGAGTGAAATAGTAGTGCCTTCACAGAGGACACAGGCTCTTTCTATAACATGACTTAGCTCTCTGACATTACCCGGCCAGGAGTAACGGGATAAAGCATTCATCGCCTGATCGGAAATTCCATGAATATTTCTTTTGAGCTGATCTCGAAATAAAGAGAGAAAATGATAGGCCAGCATAGGGATGCCGCCTTTGCGATCACGAAGCGGTGGCAGTTTTATCTCTACTACTTTCAGGCGATAATAAAGATCTTCGCGAAAGTCTCCGGCTTTGACTTTTTCGATCAGATTGACATTAGTCGCTGCAATAACTCGAACGTTCACTTTAATCGGAATGTCCTGGCCCACAGGGGTAAAGGTTTTTTCCTGAAGAAAGCGGAGGAGGCGTAACTGCATCCTAGGTGATATGTCGCCAATCTCATCAAGAAATAAGGTGCCCTGATCGGCCTGTAGAAGTCTTCCTGGCCGATCACGGTCAGCGCCGGTGAACGCCCCCTTTTTATGACCAAAAAGTTCACTTTCCAATAAATCTTCAGAGATGGCTGCACAATCAACTTTAATAAGAGACATGTCTCGTCTTGGACTTTCCATGTGCAGCGCTTCCGCAGCAAGTTCCTTACCTGTTCCTGATTCGCCAGTGATCAGCACAGCCGTGTCGACCTTGCCTACATTCTCAATTAATTTATAAACACCCTGCATTACTTGGCTTGAGCCGACATAGCCGTGAAACTTGGTACGTTTACCTCTTCTTTCTATCGGCTCAGGAAGGGTAATATCTCGAGCGACAATAACCACTCCGCTAAATTCATCCTGCCCATCTTGAAGTGGCGAAGCATTCAGGCTGATCATCTGCATATTGCCGTCCGCTTTATGGCATTCAATCTGATGTTCTGTTACTTCTTTTCGAGTTTTTAATACCTGTAAGGCATCTTGAAGGCAGATCCTGCCCATTTCTTCTGTAATGGATTTTATATTGGTCGGAGGATTCTGTACGTTGCAAGCCAGCCAGTTTCTGGCAGTATTGTTGATTTGGACAATATTCATGTCGTTATCAAGAGTAATAATTGCGTCACGAACAGAGCTGAACATTGCCTCCAGATATCTTTTATATTTCTCGTTTTCCCTGATGAGTTCTTTTTTCTCTTTTTCCAGCTGCCAGTGTTGTAAGGCCTGTCTGACAAATCGGAGCAAAGTCTCTTTGTTTACAGGTTTAGAAATGTAATCAAATGCTCCATATCTGACCGCTTCCGCCGCAGAATCAAGATTAGGAAATCCTGTAATCATAACCACTGGACACTGGATACCGGTTTCTCGAATTTTACGCAGAAGATCTGTGCCGCGTGCACCCTCAAGGACAATGTCGCTGATGATCAGATCAAGGTCTTGATCGTGAATTATGTTAAGGGCTTCTTCAAAAGTCGCGGCAGTCAGCACCTGGTTATATCCTTCGCGAGCCAAAAACATCTCAAAGGTCAGACGAATACTGGCCTCATCATCAACGATGAGAATGCGAGATCCTTTATCTACCTTGTCATTTTGCTGCATGATCTAGACCTGAAATAGGAATGTTGATGAGCATCTCGGTAAATTGATGCATTATCGAGTTGACCTTTATAGTACCGCCATGATCCTGGATTATTCCGAAACTGATACTGAGGCCTAAACCTGTGCCCTGGCCAGCTGGCTTTGTGGTAAAAAAGGGATCAAATAGCCGTTCCAGAATACCTTGGGGGATTCCTGTGCCCTCATCGCGAATACTTATTTGAATGGAGGAGTTGCTATTATTTGAAATCGCCAGAGATTCCTTGATGCTCCCTCGTGAGCTGGATAAAGGGCGACCGGCAGAAGCGGAGACGGGATGGCAGGAAATCAGAATTTTTTTGTTGGGAGAAGTGGTAGGATAACGTTCATTTAAAGAATATCTGCTGTTGCTCAGCATGTTCAGAATAACCTGCTGCAGTTGATGGAAGTTACCAAAAATAGGGCAGGGTGCCGAAGAAAAGTCAACATTGATCTGGATGCCATCTTTCTGAAATTGATGTTCTACCAGCGATAAGGTGTCGCTAATAACTTTAATCATGTCGATGGGCTCATTTTCCTGGTTATTTTCTCGGGCAAAAGAAAGAAGGTTCTTGATAATAGAGGCGATCCGTTCTCCTTCATTTATGATGCGAGTCAGAAGCTGAGCCTGGAGGGAATTTTTATCACTGTCATCAAGGAGAAGCTGAGCAAAATTGATAATACCGGTGATAGGATTATTAACCTCATGGGCCACACCAGCAGCAAGCTCTCCAATTGCAGCTAGTTGCGCGGTTCGCATGGAATCAACTTTTCGCATTTCATCTGAGGTTAACTCACGGGCAATCAGCAGTATTTTGCGGATGATCCCGTCGTTGTCCTTGATCGGCGAAATAGTTAACAGATATTCACCAAAAAGACCAGGGAGTCTGGTCTCCTCCACTCGTGGTACACAAGTACTTAAAAAAGATTCCAGCGGGCATTTCAGATGAGGCGAACTGCCGCCATGGATAATCTTGCATATGCCCATGCCAATAATCTGCTGTTTAGTTTTATGGGCTGCGTTGATAGCGGCTAGGTTGGCATCTTTAATGATGCCTCCCGGGGTGACAATAAAGACCGGATCCTGAATGGCATCAAAAAGTTCATCGCCTTTACCAGTAGGGCAGGAGGGCTGCGGGCTTTGGCCTGGGTCTGGTGTGGCAATGCCAGGCTTGAGGGGTGTTACGGCCATATCAGGTCATCGATCCCAGAATCTTTTTGACCACATTGCCGTCGGCGGTCTTGCCAAAATGTTTCATGATAGCTCCCATGGCCTGCATTGGACTTTTAAATTGAGATAGATCGATGTTTGCTTTAGTCCAAGCCATAATCTCTTCTTCGCTGGCCATTTGAGGTAGATATAATTCCAGAGCTTGCAAATAATCGGAGGTCGGCTGTCCAGTGAATACCAGAGTCTGTTTTTCTGATTTGCATAGCCCCATAATAACCGTGATGATTTCATCGTTAGTAATTTCTTCATCTCGTTTGGGACGACTGCTTTTTTTGCCGCTTTCCAAGATGATGGGCATGGTGATTTTAGTTGGAAATTCGCTGATGACAATACGAATAGCACCCTTGATTACTTCATTCCTGGCCAGCATAGCAGTCTTTAGATCGCGTCTTAGCTTAATAATTAGAGGAATATCCATGATCTCATTCCAGCCATATTCTGTTAATTGTTCCATTATTTTCTCAAGGTAAATGATTGCAGGTAAATGATATTTGCGGACGGTTATATATATAATATTTCAGTCCTGTTTGTTTACTGTTTATCGGACTCCTGCAATTAGTGTCAAGGAAAAAAGCCGGTATTATTAAAGCAGAGCAGTGCCTATTCAATAATGTTGAGTTGGTAAAAGAAGAACAGCATCACTGCTGATGGAGTGAGATTACGATGGATGTTCAAGTTATTGATCAAGATATTATTCTAATACCTTAATGATGTAACCTTTGAGGTTAAAAACCAAGTGTAATTATCACTTGCACTCAAGGTTGTATTTTATTTTAAAATTTCGTTAACCTATGTACCAAAGTACAATAGGCATGGTTTTCATAACCAGTTAAGTTCATTTAAGGTTTCATAATAGATTTTTTTAAACATAAGTGTGAGGACGCTATGGCCGAAAATCAAGTATCAGGAAATAATGGGCAGATAGAACCAGTTGGTCAGGTTTTAGTTATTGTGGGTGAAGTGAAATCGATTGCTCCTGATGGGACAATGCGAATACTTGCACCTAACAGTCCAATATTTGCTGATGAACAGATAGTGACTGGAGGTGATGGTATAATTTCCATTAACTTTCATGATTCACAATCTATGGTTTTAAGTCTTGGGCGGAACTCTAATGTAGTTATTGACGAGGAAGTTTATAACCAGGGACCGACTGAAGACTTGGCCGCGGTAAGTAGTGAGATAGAAGATATTCAGGCAGCGTTGGAAAAAGGAGAATTTGATCCAACGATAGAATTGGAAGCACCAGCAGCCGGCCCAGGAGCAGGGGGTGGTGGTGCTGACTCTGCCCGTGATGGTGGAGCCAGTTATCCTGTCTTTACGTTAACTGGTGATTCTGTACTTCCAGAAAGCGGAGCTGAGACTATTGGAGTAACTGGTAACTTTTTAGATCCGGATATCCCTGTCGGATCAATATTATCCAATAACGAAAATAATGATACGGACGATGATACGGATGCTGATACGGATATAGATACCGACACGGATACTGACACCGATACGGATACCGACACCGATACTGATACCGATACGGATACTGATACCGACACGGACACCGATACTGATACAGATACCGACACCGACACGGATACTGACACCGATACGGATACTGACACCGATACGGACACTGACACCGACACGGATACCGATACTGACACGGACACCGATACGGACACTGATACCGATACGGATACCGACACGGATACTGACACCGATACTGATACCGATACGGATACCGACACGGATACCGATACGGATACCGATACTGATACGGATACCG
>ERZ1284729.90-NODE-90-length-15537-cov-19.891616_pt1 | contig 15537 bp, 14 predicted proteins | sample MGYA00454602_ERZ1284729 | MGnify/ENA primary metagenome ERZ1284729 (study PRJEB36292, sample SAMEA5787381) | metagenome | biome: Arctic soil; feature: perennial spring outflow channel; material: sediment | place: Canada | collected 2017-07-08 | depth 0.05 m ... | reverse complement strand
TATTCTATATATCCTTTTGCTAAAAAATAATTTGCAATAGCCTCTTTCATCAATACTGATTGTTCACCCGCTTTTAGATTGGGTAATATTTCCAATGTTTTAAAATGCGGCCAACCATCCTCATCAACAAGTTCAAATTCATAATATCCATAAGGTTCCAGTAGTCTGCAGATCGCAATATGCATCAGGTCTAGTTTTTGATCCTTTTTAAACTGACGGTGAGGTTCCCCTAATTCCTGTACGCCAATTAAGTAAATAATTGCATCCAAATCCAGTAAATCCCCATCAGCAAACTGGTCAGAAAGTTTTTTCTGTAATTTTAGCCAACGTTCTTTTAACTCTTCATCTCTTGCCATTTGGCAAAGATACGTATCTTAGGCGTTGTAAATGCTATCTATAAATCATGAATATTGTCGATATAATCCTAGTTGTAATTTTATTGTATGGACTGGTCCGAGGGTTTTTTCGAGGGTTTTTTGCCGAACTGGCTTCCCTTATAGGATTTATCGTAGGGATTTACGTGGCCATTAATTTTTCACATATTTTAAGCGATTATCTGGTAGATAAGGTTTCCTGGAATATACAGTTTGTAAATCTCGCGGCCTTTGCCATCACCTTTATTCTAATTGTGTTTTTTATTTCCCTGGCAGGTAATTTTCTTACCAAAGTGGCAAATTTCGCGGCACTAGGGATTTTAAACAAGCTTATAGGTGCTGTATTTGGCTTTCTAAAAATAGCATTTATTGTAAGTGTATTAATTATGTTTTTTGGTGCTACCAATGAGGATATTAATCTTGTAGAAAAAGAAACTCTTGAGGAATCGGTATTGTTTTCACCAATTAAAACCATCGCTCCCATTTTTTTGCCAACCATTTTGAGGGAAGCCAAGGATCTGGATATTATCAAGGACAACGTGGAACCTAAGAAAGAGTCTCAGGTAAAATTTCTACCCATCGTGCTTAACAAATAATTTAAACCAAAATTAACCTGCTCTTAAAAGTCCAACTTATATACCTCATCCAATTGTGAATCATTTTTAAAATTCACTCCGAGATCCTTTACAATTCCATCGCCCACTCCGTATACCCATCCGTGAATCTCCAAATCCTGATCAGCTCCCCAGGCATTTTGCACAATGGAAGTTTTAGCGAGATCATATACCTGTTCTATTACATTCAGCTCGACAAACCGGTTGGTTCGTTCATTTATATCTGCAATATTGTCCAATTCTTTTTTATGGACTCTGTAAATATTTTTTATATGCCTTATCCAGTTGTCTATTAATCCAATCGATTTATTTGTCATAGCAGCCTCAATCCCACCACAACCGTAATGCCCACATACTATCACATGTTTCACCTTTAAAACATTAACAGCATAATCCAGAACACTTAGCATGTTCATATCGGTATGGATCACCATATTCGCAATATTTCTGTGCACAAAAACCTCACCCGGTTCTGCCCCAATTATTTCATTCGCAGGCACCCGGCTATCCGCACAACCAATCCACAATAAGGGTGGCTTTTGGCCCTTGACAAGTCTTTCAAAATATTCCGGATCCAATTTAAGTTTATTTTCAACCCACTTTTTGTTGTTTTCTATAATTTTTTTATAAAAATCTTCCATAATTCCAAGCTTTAAAGAGTTGCCTTAATTGAGATATTTCAAGTCATTAAAAGAACAACAATAAAATTAACAAGGCAATTCTAATTTCATATTAACAAAAGAAAAAATGTTTAAAGAAATCTGACATCCGATTTATCCATCCAACCCTGAGTTTCATTAGCGAGTTCAAATTTTATCCAGTTTTGAAAAGTTTCCAGAATTTTCACCTTTGTCCCCTCGTGCAACATTAAAATTTCGTTGCTTCTCAGGGTTGGTTCGTTTCTAATGATGGCTTCTTCAGAAAAAATTATGGCAAACTGTGAGTTTTCATTAAATTCACGTTGTTGAAAAGCAAATATTAAAGCACTCAACATCAAAATAAGTCCAATTATGGAGGTGGTAAAGAAAAGTCTTTTCTGCCTACTGGAGTTGCTGAAATAATACAGAAGGAAAAAAGCGGCAAACAATATTGAGCCGATCACTGCTGTCCAGGCCCAACCATTAAAGCTGAGAACTGAAATTAACTTGTTTGTTATTTTTAAAAGCCCAGTTTTTGGCACCTCCTCAATCTCGTCTATCAACATTCTTTGGGCAAATTCCAGATTGTTTTTTACATCTGAATCGCCTGGATTGAGTTGAAGTGCTTTTTCATAGTAATAGACACTGGGCGCGATATGGCTTAATTTATAATGGGCATTTGCCAGGTTGTAATACAACTCTGCTGAAGTCTCGCCATTTTCAAGAATAAGCTCATAATTATTAATTGCATCCGAATAATTCCCTTCATTATAAGCCGTATTCGCCTTCTGAAATAAATCTTTGTTTTGTGCCGACAAAGAAAAAAAACAGATAAATAGTAAATAAACCAACTTATTCATAGCTATAATTGTTTGTCCAATTCCAAAATTACTTGGGCTGCATTTTCATAATCCCGATGCATCTCTACATTTGAAGATGGTGTGTATCGTGCAAATTCGCAACTCTCTATAAGTGCGATAAAATCTTTGGTTGTTGCAGGATCAGCCTTGCGTTCTGCCAATAATTCCACAATTCGTTCCTTGCTCATCTCTCTGGTTTGAATATGCAATTTTGCCTTTAGGTAATTGTGTAAAGCGCGTTCCAGAGTTAGGTAGAAGGCTGTTTGATCTCCTATATTCTTTTTAGCTTCAAACAAGTATTTCCTGGCCAGCTTGTCGGCTTTTTTAATCTTTTTTCCAATTACATCATTGGCCAAAGCTTCGCGTTTTTTACCCAGGAGTACCCCCAAAATAATCAAGATAAAAGGAAAGGACAACAATGACCAAAACTCCAAAGATCCAAAAAAGGAACCGGAATTTATGGGTTTCAAATTAGTGCTTAACCTGATATATTTAAATTGACTTTTATTTGATTCTACTGTTTGCTTAGTTACCGAATTTGAACTTCCAGAACTGGAGGTTGCGCCCGCAGGTGCATTGGAAACTTCCAGCAGGATTTCTCCAGAATTAACGGTTTTATAAGACTTGCTTTCCAAATCGAACCAGGAAAAAGATAAAGATGGAATTGGAAATTTCCCCTTTTGCATAGTAACGATCGTGTAATTATCGATAATGCTTCCCTGAGTTCCATTTAAATCGGTTCTTACGTTTTCAATGCGTTCCGGTTCATATTTTTCTAATAATGCAGGCACTTGCAACTCCGGAAGTTCAAATAATTTCAAATTGCCGTTGCCCCTTACCTCTACTTTAACATTCAGGGATTCTGTAGCGGAAAGGCTAGATTTATCAGCTGTTACTTTAAAATCAAATTTCCCAACTGCACCGGTGAAACTCTCAGGTTTATTGGCCTGAGGCAAAGCTTTTGCATTAATTGTCCTTTTCCCCGCAGCCACTGTTTTATCTATTGTGGTAAAAAGCCTACTTCCAAATATGTCCCTTCGATTACTGGGCACATCCACCGAAACTGAGAGAGTCAACGGTTCTATTTCCAACTCCCCGGTTTTTTGAGGATATAAAATTGTTTTACGTAGAATGACATATCTGTATGGCTCCCCCTGGAACTCTCCGGATTGTATATTTAACTGTTTAATATCGATATTTTGACTCCAAAAATCCTGATAAACCGGGCTATCCATCTCCCTCCAATTGCTAACGCTTATCTGCGGACTCACGTAAAGCTTATAAACTATGGTAATTGCTTCATTTAAATAAGGATTCGGATTGGAAATTTCTGCAACCAAATGCAGATTTTCTGAAGCGACAAAGTCTGAATTATTCCCATCGGTTGGAGTTTCTACCGCCGCTGTAACCTCAACCTGAAGAGGTGATGTTTTATAAGTATTCCCTTCAACCGTTATTTCTGCCTGCCCAATGGTGAATTTCCCTCTACCCTGAGGCGCCAGAAAATAAGTATATGTTTTGGAATAGGTGCGTTTCCCATTGATCCAACTGTTGCTCACAGACTGGTTGGGACCGCCAACAACCGTGAACCCATTAAAGGAAGGCGCCTTAAAATTGTCGCCATCCTGATTCATTTCAAAATCAACTCTTAGGCGCTCGTTTATTCCCAACTTATTTTTACTTACGTTGGCTTCAAATTTAACCTGAGCAAAACTCAAGGTTGAAATTGCTAAAAAAAATGACAGTATGAATATTCTTAAATTCATCCCTTGTTTTACTTGTCTTTTAAGTTTTTATTAAAACCGATTTCGATTTTAATGGTTACCAATCTTTCCCGGTCCTGGTTTTGCCTCCTTTGGCTTTTTGGGCATTTATCTTTTCCTGCACCTTCTTTTCTTCATTATTCATGGCTTCCAGTAAACTTTTAATTTGTTGTTCAGAGAGTTGACCTGGTTGTGGTTGGGGTTGTTGCTCTTTTTCCTGATCTCCTTTTTCTTCCTTTTTATCCTTAGGATCGCCTTTATCATCCGGTTTCTCAGGTTCTTGTTTAGACTCGTCTTTTTTATCTCCACCCTTATCTTCCTTATCTTCACCGTCTTTTTTGTCCTGATCTTTTTTTCCCTGATCGTCTTTTTTATCCTTGTTTTTATCGTCCTTATTTTGTTCCTTTTTATCATCTTCACCACCACCATCTTCTTTCTCCTTCTCCAGCATTTTTTTTGCCAAAGCTAAATTATACCTCGTTTCCTCATCGGAAGGGATGTTTCTCAACGCATTTTTATAGGCCCCAACAGCTCCTGCATAATTCTTTTGTTCCATAAAAGAATTTCCCATATTATGGAATATCCGGTGCTTTTCTTCTTTAGTTCCGGCTATTTTGTCAGCCTGTTTATAACGGGTAGCGGCTTGTGCCGGCTTTTCTTTTCCGTAATACATATTAGCCATATTATAACGGGCAGTTACGCTTTCAGGATTTTTGGAAACAGCCTTCCTGTAGGAAGCTTCAGCCGAAGCAAAATCGTTTTCACTCAATTCCCTTTCAGCTTCTCTCAGAATTTTATCTGTTTTTCGAATGATTTGTTTGTTTTCCTTCTGAACGGATTGTCCGAAGGAAATGTTGAAAAACAACAAACCTGCACCTGCTAAAAGACAAGTGCGGAGCAGTTTCAAATTTGATATATTTTTCATCATCATCCTAACTTCTTCGTTCATTAAACAGATTCAATTTTTTAATCCAAGATGTTTTTCTTTCCAACAGGAAAACATCTAGAAGCAACAACAAAATTCCGAAACCTAAAAACCATTGATATTGGGACTGATAATCTGCAAACTGCTTGGCTTCAAATTCGGTTTTATCCATATTTTGAAGAATTTCGGTCACTTCCGCGGTCACTTCAGAAGTAATATTGCCCTCAATATATTTCCCATTCGTATTGGCAGCAATCTCTTTTAAGGTTTCCTCATTCATTCTGGTGATCACGGTTTCGCCGTTTTGATCCTTTTTATAGCTTTGAATGATCCCATTCTTTTTTAGAGGAATTGGAGCCCCTTTGGTGGTTCCAACTCCAATGGTAAAAATACGTATTCCCAGTTCGGCAGCTTTGCTGGCAGTAGGGCCAACTTCTCCAAAATGATCTTCCCCATCACTTATTATAAACAGAACTTTACTGGTTTGGTCGGCATCATCATAATAAGTGGTTGCCAGATCTATCGCATCCGTGATAGCTGTCCCCTGAGATGATACCATATCGGTATTCATAGCTTGCAGAAACATTTTTGCGGCAGCATAATCTGTGGTAATTGGCAGTTGTGGAAAGGCACTTCCCGCATAAGCTATAATCCCAATCCGGTCGCCCACTAAATTATTAATTATCTGAGTGACCAATTGCTTTGATTTCTCCAATCGGTTTGGCGCAATATCTTCTGCCTCCATACTTTTTGAAACGTCTATTGCAAACACAACATCTACTCCCTCGCGGGTAACAGTTTCCATTTTAGTCCCAATCTTAGGATTTACCAGAGCCATTGTCAGGCTGGCTAAAGCAAGCAATAATATAGCGAATTTTAAACCGGGTTTGAACCAAGATCTTTCAGGGCTTAATTGCTGAAGCATCCCGTGGGTAGCAAACTGTTTTTGGCGGCGTTTTTTCCAAAGAAGAAGCAACGCATATAGCACCACCAAAAAAGGGATGATGAGCAACAACCAGAAATATTTTTCTTCCTCTAAAATATACATTTAAACACCTCTTATTTATTTCTATCGGAATATATCTTCTGATGATATTTATCCCAAATATTCATTATTTTCAACTCATTCCCACCCAATAGGCGGTTGAGACTTCTTATATAAAACTCCTGAAAACGGTAAACCGCAAAAAGAGTTCCATAATCAGTAATAGCCCGGCCAATAGTAATAATGGTCTGAAATTTTCTTCGTAATTGGTATATTTTAATTCTTCGACCTCGGTTTTTTCCAGGCTGTCAATTTCTTCGTAAATCGATTCCAGTTTTTCATTATTGGTTGCCCTAAAATATTTTCCTCCTGTTACATTTGCAATTTCCTGGAGCAATTTTTCGTCTATTTCCACCTGTGCATATCCGTATTGAAATTGGCCGTTTGGCATTACTGCCACAGGCGAAAGCGCCATTCCATTGGTTCCAACCCCAATTGTATAGGTTTTAATCTTGTATTCCACTGCCAGTTCACTAGCGATCTTAGGATCTATAAACCCGGCATTGTTAACTCCATCAGTCAATAAAATAATCACTTTGCTTTTCGCCTTGCTATCTTTTAATCTATTTACTGCTGTTGCCAGTCCCATTCCTATCGCGGTACCATTTTCTAATGCCGTATTGAATTCAATATCGGCTAAAGAACTTAGTACGATAGCTTTATCACTAGTTACAGGGGTTTTTGTAAAACTTTCTCCGGCATATACCACTAAACCGATCCTATCTGAAGGCCGACCCTTTATAAATTCAGCGGCTACTTCCTTTAAAGCCTCCAACCTGTTTGGTTTTAAATCCCTTGCAAGCATACTCCCGGAAACATCAATTGCAAGAACTATATCTATTCCCTGAGTTGAGGTTGTTTTCGTTGAAACATCTGTTGTACGCGGTCTGGCCATTGCTGTAATTAAAAGAGCAAGAGCCAACAACCTTAGCAAAAATAAACCATGTCTCAATAAAGGAAGTAAACTGGGTTTCGCCTTAAAACCTTTCACGCTTGAAATTTTAAGCTCGGGTAGTTGCTTGTTCCGTTTCCAAAAATACCAGGCTGCGGCTATTGGCAATAAAAGCAATAACCAAAAAAATTGCGGATTTTCAAATGTAAAATTATCTAACATTAGTTCGCTGGATTTTCAAATTCAACCGAATTAATAATCCGGCTCGCGATTTCATCAGCATAAGCATCCAGCTCATCATAAATTACGGTGATTTGTTGAAAACCGCCATTTTCGACAAAATTCAGAATGCTATATTTCTTTGTTACTGGTCTTTTTGTAACCGGGTTTTCAATCTCCAGGGTTCCAAAAACCATGGTTCCTTTAATTCCTTCCAATGTGCTGTATTCTTCATCCTTGACAATGATATTTTTAGCTCCTTTTCGCTCTAAATTTGCATAAACTCCCTCTACGGCAGTTTTTAATTCAAATTTCACGTCTTTTTGAAACTTTACAGTGCTTAAAACAACATACAAAGGATTGTCCAAACTTCCGTCAATAAAGGTTTCGTTGCCAACCAACATTGCTTTTGCATCATTTGGCATATCAATTTCGCCCCGTATAAGCACCCTTGGCGTTGTGATTGCCACTGCAGGATCTCCATATTCACTTTGTATCCATTCCCCTTCAAGTAATTCCTTGGTAGGATTGCCAAGAAAACTGTCTTTTAAATAGTCAAAACCCCTGGTGGTGATAAGTGCGGTGATTCCCAAGGCAATTACAATGATCCCGCCCGCAACTCCAATAATTATACGTTTTCGTTTTCTGCGTTTTAACTGTGCTTTCCTGTAGGCCTCATCTTTTAATCGTTCCTCCTCTGTAGGTTCAGGAATCGCTGCTTTTGTATCGGTTATTACATGTTCAATTTTAGACCTATCTCCTTTGGCAGTGATAATGTCCGGTCTGGAATTGGCGAATTTCGCAAGATCTGCACGCTGCAAAATGGATTTAAGTTCATCCAGAGTTTCCCGGCTCAATTTCAATTTCCCGGAATCCATCTTAATTTCCAGGTAAGTGATAAGTTCAGAAGTTGTGCTCTCCATTGCCCGAAGGCTGATCTCATCCTCCAGATATCTCCTTACAGCTTCGGTTAATTTTGAATAATATTCTTTTGTCTGGCGGTTTTCCAGTAATTGGGATTTGTCCAGCTGTTGTAATTCAAACAATGCCCTTTCATAAGGTGGCAATTGTTTTTCTGCTTCCTGTTTTTTCTTTTTTCTTCTGAAGAAATAATAACCCAAACCAATTATACCTATACCTGAAAGTAACCACCAAAACCAATTCGGAATTTCAAATGCAGAAGGCACTTCCATTGCAGGTTTAATAGAATACATTTTTTGTTTGGTTGTATCAACTACCACCGTTGCGACTTCCACTTTTATTGAATCGGTTAAAAAAGGAGTGTCTTCAATAAGTATTTTCTGTTGTGGAATGGTATAACTCCCGGAATCGAATTGGGTGAGTGCATATTGCTTTAACAGTTTAAACCTGTTTTGTATCCTTGACGTATCGGTTTTGAGTGATTCCACTACTTCCATCGGGCTAAAGGTCTGGCCTTCCGGAAAAACCACAAGATTGGTAGAGTCGGCTTCCACCGAAATACTGTAAATGATTTGTTCGCCAATTTTAATTTGAGCGGAATCTATGCTTGCAGAAATACCCGGATTCTGTGAAAATCCAAAAAATGAAGTTATTGCAAAAAGGAAAAATAAGAATGATTTATTGAAACTGCTTTGTTCACGTCCAAAGTTGGATATAACTGCCAGGGCTTCAGATTGAAAAATAATTTTATAGAATGTAGCGTGTTTTGTTATCATTTTTAATTCTTAACCTCTTCTTTTAAAATATCCCAACAATTTTTTGACATAACTTTCGTCAACCCGTGTGCTCAAAATCCCGGCACCGCTTTTTGAAAAACTTTCCCTGAAATAATTTTCCCGATCTTTAAAATAGGCTCCATAAGCCAATCTCACAGATTTTGAACCAGTATTTACCATTACCAATTCATCGGTTTCCCTGTCTAACATTTGTACCATCCCTAAATTGGGAATCTCCTCCTCCCTCGCGTCATATATCCTAATTCCGGTAACATCATGTTTGTTGCTTATAATCTTTAAAGTTTGCTGATAATCATCGGCAATAAAATCTGACAAGATAAAAATGATGGCCTTTTTCTTAATAACGCTGGTTACATACTTTAAAGCTTCTGCCAGATCGGTTTTTTTGCCTTTTGGTTCAAATTCCAGAAGTTCCCGAATAATACGCAAGACATGAAATCTGCCTTTTTTAGGCGGAATAAATAACTCCATCTGGTCTGAAAAAAGTAACAACCCTATTTTATCGTTGTTTTGGGAAGCCGAAAACGCCAGGGTGGCGGCAATTTCAGTAATAATTTCCTTTTTAAATTGATTTTGGGTTCCAAATAATTCTGATGCCGAAATATCTACAACCAGCATCATGGTCAACTCGCGTTCTTCTTCAAAAACCTTGACAAAAGGCTCATTATATCGTGCGGTTACATTCCAGTCTATACTCCTCACATCGTCCCCAAACTGATAACTTCTGACCTCACTAAAAATCATTCCCCTACCTTTAAATGTAGAATGGTACTCTCCTCCAAACACGTGATTGCTCAGGCGCTTGGTCTTGATTTCAATTTTTCGGACTTTTTTAAGTAATTCCTTAGTATCCATTTTTAGCCATCTTCTGATAATTTTCCAATGGAAACAGAAGAGTCAATTTTTTTTGGTTCAAAATATAATTTTAAAGTACCATTCGGGGGATTAAGGAGGCTTTCTTAAGGTACTTCTATTTCATTTATAATTTTGCTAATGATATCTTCGGAAGTGACATTTTCTGCTTCAGCTTCATAAGTTATTCCTATCCTGTGTCGCAACACATCAAATACTACTGCTCTAACATCTTCCGGGACGACATATCCCCTTCTTTTAATAAACGCATAACATTTTGCTGCCATTGCCAAATTTATGCTTCCCCGCGGAGAAGCTCCAAAATTGATAAGGGGTTTTAATTCTTCCAAATTATATTTTTCCGGAGTTCTGGTTGCAAATACGATATCCAGAATATATTTTTCTATTTTTTCATCCATATAAACCTCCCGAACAGCTGCCTGTGCTCTGGCGATTTGTTCCAGACTCACTACCGCATTTACCTTCTCAAAACCTTCTCTTAAATTTGCGCGAACAATAAGTTGTTCCTCGGCCATTTTAGGATATTTGATGACGGTTTTTAGCATAAACCTATCAACCTGGGCTTCCGGCAAGGGATAAGTTCCTTCCTGTTCCACAGGGTTTTGGGTTGCCATTACCAGAAAAGGCCGATCCAGAATAAAAGTTTCGTCACCAATTGTCACTTGCCGTTCCTGCATGGCCTCCAATAAAGCAGACTGCACTTTTGCGGGAGCTCTGTTTATTTCATCGGCAAGGATGAAATTTGCGAAAATAGGCCCCTTTTTAATACTGAAATCGTTCAGTTTCATATTGTAGATCATAGTACCCGTAACATCGGCCGGCAAAAGGTCCGGGGTAAACTGTATCCTGCTAAAACTACCGTGAACGGCTTGTGAAAGGGTATTTATCGCCAGGGTTTTTGCCAAGCCCGGAACACCTTCAAGCAGGATATGTCCCTGCCCAAGAAGTCCTATTAACAAACGCTCCACCATATCTTTTTGACCAATGATCACCTTGTTTATTTCAGCAGTAAGCAAGTCTACAAAAGCACTTTCCCTTTCTATTTTTTCATTAAGGCTTGAAATATCTATTGAAGCATTATTCTCTATCATAGGATTAAATTTTAAAATGTGAAGATATTCACAAATTAGGAACGATGCAAATACGCAATTATTGAACCAAAACGGTTAAAAAACAAAAAAAAGACTGCCTTTTCAGACAGCCTTTTTCTAAAAAATCTTTTACTCCCTCAATTTATTCTAAAAAGATGATGTCAAGGGTTATGGTAGTTCCTGAAGTCACTTCCACATTGTTTTTTACAAATTCATCTAATCCGGAAATTAAAGCTGGGGTCACAGTTATCTGATAAGTACCTGCGGGAACTCCGTTAAGGGAAAATTTCCCATCTGCAGCAGTATAAGCTGAAATACTGTGAGATGCATTGGTTGCAGTCACTAAACTTTGAAAATTAGATGGTTGTACTTCTCCTGAAATTGTTGCGGATCCTTCAACAGCTGCCAAACGAATTACAGGTTTCAAAATATATTGACCACTTTCACCCGCTTTTACTATAGACTTATCTACATCAAAATCCAACAGATATTCATATTCAATTCCAGCTTCAAGTTCTTGATTTACCAGAAGTTTCAATCCCGATTGTTGAGCGCTTGGAGTACTTAATGTGATCTCCTCATCCTCAGTTGTACCATTAAGAACAATTGCATTATCAGGTCCTAATAGCAATCTGATTTGTCCCAACATTCCTGGTGCAACTTCAGCGTTTGCAAGTAATTGAGTTATTCCACCTGTCAAGCTTAACAGATCGTATCTTCCTGCTTGAACTCCGGCAAGGCTGACCCAACCTTCATCATCGGCTGCGGCATTAGCTTTAATCTTTACATCTATTACATCAACAAAAACTTTTTCGTAATCTCCGGGGGCGTCGGTCAGGCTGATTTTAACTTTTGCATTTTGATCACTTGTAGAATCATCATCGCTACAGCTAAAAAACATGGTTACCGCTACAAAGGCCAACAAAAGGCCTGCAAATTTCTTCATTTTCAGTTTCTTTAAATTCATAATTATTTGATTTAAGTTTTAAAATTAATTTGGGTTTGGACATTAAAACGGCAGATATTATATTTCATTTCAAAAAAATTCCCAATTAACTATTTTTAACAAGTCCTAGACAAGGTTTAATAGGGGATAAGTGGCATACTTGCAATACTTTTTATACCTTCAAATCATTTTTAAAACTTAATTTTAACATTTATGAAAAAAGTAGCATTAATAACAGGGGCCAGCAGCGGAATTGGTAAAGCCACAGCCCGAGCATTTGCCACTCAAAGATTTGATTTAATTTTATGTGGAAGAAGGCAGGACGCCCTTGACGAGCTTAAAGCCGAATTGTCACAATTGGTTTCAGTTACTACTTTGAGTTTTGATATTCGCGATAAAACCGAGGTTTTTAAACAAATTGAAAGTTTGCCTAAAGAATTTCAGAAGGTCGATATTTTGGTCAACAATGCGGGTAATGCACATGGCATGGATTCAATTCAGGCAGGAAATACAGATGATTGGGATGCTATGATAGATATCAATGTAAAAGGACTATTGTATGTGAGCAAAGCAATAATTCCCGGAATGGTGGAACGTAAATCAGGACATATTATCAATATAGGTTCTACCGCCGGAAAAGAAGTTTATCCTAACGGAAATGTTTATTGTGCCAGTAAATTTGCTGTGGATGCCATCAATCAGGCGATGAGAATAGATTTGAACAAAGCCGGTATTAGAGTTGGCGCAGTCAATCCAGGCATGACCAAAACCGATTTTAGCAAAGTGCGGTTCAAAGGAGATGAGGAACGTGCCCAAAAAGTATATGAAGGATTTCAGCCTCTTTTACCGGAGGATATTGCCGATATTATAACTTTTGTGGTTACAAGACCGTATCACGTAAATATTGCCGATCTAACTGTAATGTCAACCGCCCAGGCAAGCAGTACTATTGTAAATAAGGATTAATTATCTTTGCATTATTCAATTTGAAGATTTGAAGATTTGAAAATTAATTAAAACCACTAAAAAAGAGATTTCCTTTTTACAGGAATGACAATAGTTTTAAAATGATCAACAAACGTCTATTAATCAAAAATCTGCTCGCACATAATGACGAGAACAGCTTTTATGATAAAAAGCGGTTGCTCAATATTGGCCAAAAAGAAGGAAAAGCCAAATTTTTAAAACACATTTGCGCTTTGGCCAATTCCAATCCCAACAATAATTCCTATATGGTAATAGGAGTTGAAGACGATGACAATAGCATCCGGGGAGTGGATTTTTTTGATGACAGTAAGATCCAAAATCTTGTAAACGCCTATCTCTCAAATCCGCCTTTGGTTTCTTATGAGAATATCCCTTTTCCGCATTTACCGGATCATTCAGTAGTAGGATTGGTGACTATACGACCTAATAACGGAAAGATCTGTTCCCTGCGAAAAAATATCTGGAAATACTACGGCGGTTCAGTTTATATTAGGGAAGGCAGTATAAGTATGCCTAAAGTATTCGGGGTCAATATAAAGGACGTGAACTCCAAAATAGTCGCTTCAATAGAAAACCACGCTCAAAACAACATTGAACTCACTTTGGATGGTGTCTTCGATTTTATGAACAAACGAAAGGATTTTCATCCCACTTATAAAGTGTTCAAGGAGTATTTTGTGGTTTGCTGGGCAGGGAAAATTAAAAAAATTAAAAATGACATTTACTATTCGCGTCTGGATATTGAACTGATTAATGAACAGGTGAAGCTTTTTTATTCTGAATTAGATGAAGTAAGCATCAGTATTACCGATGATTATTTCAAAATTGTGGAATATGTAAAACTAGGACTGGAAAATAAATTTGAGTATTATCCACTGGAAGAAGTTACCATTAAATTCAAGGATAACGCGAGCTACGAGATGGAAAGCCAATTGTTGTTCGAACCGCCTCAATTCAATAAAAAAATTTTACATCATATTTACAATGCCAATAATGCTTTGCTTTCAAAATTAAAGAATGGCCTAACTCTAAATAAACAAGAAGAGAAGGACCTTGTAAATCTTCCGGAAACTTATTTAATTTGTTCTTTTAATCAATTTGGGGATGCCATAGAAAAACTTGAAAGTGCAAAAGAGACATTAAGGCTTCATAATAAAAAAGCATATCGCGCATATAAGGAAAGTTTGCGGATTTTAAGAAAGATAAAATACAGTTAATATGAACAGAACAATTGCAATTGGGGACATCCACGGAGGGTTAAAGGCCTTGGTTCAATTGTTTCAAAGAATTGAATTAACCCAAGATGATACCCTAATATTTTTAGGGGACTATGTAGATGGATGGAGCGATTCTGCCAATGTGGTAAGTTATTTAATAGAACTCGCAAACCATAATACCTGTATTTTCCTGCGTGGAAACCATGACGATCTAACACATCGCTGGTTAAAAACCGGTGATTTTAACGAACAATGGCTGCTGCATGGAGGACAAACAAGTATTGATGCTTACCGCAACCTCTCTTCTGCAGAAATCAATACCCATATTGGGTTTTATGAACAGATGCAGAATTTTTATGTTGACGGGCAAAACAGGTTATTTGTACATGCCGGATTTACGAACCTTCACGGTCCGGAAGCAGAATTTTATCCCAGCTTATTTTATTGGGATCGTACGTTGTGGGAAATGGCTTTATCACTAGATAAAACCTTGCCGCTGACCCACAAATTTTATCCCAAGCGCTTGCAATTATTTGAAGAGATCTTTATTGGACATACTCCTGTTACCCGAATTGATGAGTCCAAACCGGTAAAAATGGCAAATGTTTGGAATTTAGATACCGGTGCAGCTTTTAAAGGAAAACTTTCTGCCATGGATATAAATTCCAATAGAATCTGGCAAAGTGAACCGGTACACACGCTTTATCCGAAAGAAAAAGGAAGAAGTTAAAGTGTTTTCTACCCTAACTTTTCAATAAATTTATATATTTGAAAATATTTGAATATCGTTGCACCATTTTTGATGATATATAAATAAATATTAGCCAGCGCTTTACAAAATTTGCTTTTGTATTGTTTGGAAACCCTTTAAAATAAAAGCTATGGCCTTATCAAACATCCGATTAGAAGTTATGCAAACCGTTGAGAAAACAATCGATGGTTATATTAATAAATATTTGATCCCAATTGAAGAAATCTGGCAACCCACAGATCTTTTGCCCAATCTTCAAAATGATAATTACATGGAGGAGATCAAACAAATAAGAGAAGAATCTAAAGAACTTGGGTACGATTTCTGGGTTGTTCTTGTAGCCGATATGGTTACCGAAGAAGCTCTGCCTACATACGAATCCTGGCTAATGGATATGGAAGGCGTAAACCAGCATGGACAGGATGGCTGGTCAAGATGGCTTCGCCACTGGACCGGGGAAGAAAACCGTCACGGAGATACCCTTAACAAATACCTTTATCTCTCGGGAAGGGTAAATATGCGCGAAATAGAAAAAACCACGCAGTATTTAATCAGTGATGGGTTTGATATTGGTACCGGAAGGGATCCTTATAAAAATTTCGTCTATACCAGTTTTCAGGAATT
>ERZ1284729.89-NODE-89-length-15567-cov-12.167806_pt1 | contig 15567 bp, 10 predicted proteins | sample MGYA00454602_ERZ1284729 | MGnify/ENA primary metagenome ERZ1284729 (study PRJEB36292, sample SAMEA5787381) | metagenome | biome: Arctic soil; feature: perennial spring outflow channel; material: sediment | place: Canada | collected 2017-07-08 | depth 0.05 m ... | reverse complement strand
AAAGAATTGCGCGAAAATAAACTGACGCAGGAAATTTTGCGTTGGCAATTGCTGGAGAACAATAAAGAAACAAAAGACCTATTTAAATACACCAATTCGCAAATCGGGAAAATTTTTGCAATAAGCGATAAAGATACATCCCTTAATCATGCCTTTCAGTTGATGATCGGGGGTTATGTGTATTTCACTCTTCTTTCAAAGTTCAATAAAACATTTATTAATACGGATCTGACAAATGAAGAAACCTGGGTAAAATTTGATAAAGCCCTTGAAAAAACAATTGATCTCTTTAATGAAAAATAAGCCTGATCAAACTGGGGTTTAAACTGAAATCCTGGCAGCCTTTCTGTTTAAACGGGAAATATAAATACTGCTTGTCAAGATCAAGGCGCCCCCAACTAAAACATTCCAGGTCAATTTTTCATCCAAAATAAAATGACCCAATAAGACTGCGGTTATTACTTCCAGGTACATCAATGTGGTCGCGGTAGATGCCGCCAGATATTTCAACCCAAAAAAGAAGAGTTTAAAAACGACAATACCAATTAAAAACCCATAGAAAATCCCTGTGGCCAGGTGGTCTATTTCGGCAGTGGGCAAACCTGTTAAAAACGGAATAAATAAAACAGCGCCAACAATGTTCTGATAAAAGATCATTTTGTTCTGGCTGTAATTATGGGTTTCAGTTTTAAAAATGATCACAGTAACGGCATACCCAATGGAAGCTCCAATTGCGGCAAGCATTCCTATAAAATCCCTGGATTCAAAATTAAAAGGTTTACCGGCATAGGTAATAATTATGCCTATAAAAGCAAGTAACAAAAATAGCAATTGCTCCTTTTTTATTTTCTTTTTAAGAAACAGGATCTCTATCGCGGTTACAAAAATTGGATAGGTATAGAAAAGCACTACCGCATTCCCAATGGACGTGTAAATAAACGCGATTAAATACAGGTACATCCTGACGGCATTAATAGAAGAGGCCAGCAACATTCTTTTATTATTCCCTTTAAAATTCAGATCCCCTTCTTTCCACAAAAGTGGGATCAGTAAAATTATTGGGATAGCTGTTCTAAACCAGGCGATAGTTCCCGGTGTCATACTGGACATATGTTTAATCAACAGACCATTATTACCTGCAATTAAGGCACATAATATAACGGCGTACACAGCTTTTTTGACCATCCTAAAATTTAGGCTTCCTTATATTTTTAAAAGGAATCAATTTAAAATATTAAACACACAGTTTGTTACCGGACTGTTTTAGGCATTTTTCGGTCCTTTTGATGGTCCGCATAGATCATTGTTTATTTTCTATTAACATCCCATTACTTTTAATTATATATTCTAATTATTTCCCCATTCCCTTTTCCGTTTACACTTCGCACGTATCCATTAACTACTCTATCCATAGGAATTGGAATGTGACCCGGAAATAAATCTTTTAATCTTTCGTAGGAATCTTCTACCATATCCGGAGATACTACATTTACGCGAATCCCGTTTTCAAGCTCTAGGACAACTGCCTTTACAAAACTGTGAATTCCTCCATTGACTATTGCTGCGCCGGTAGTTTTTACCACCGGATCATCGGCCAAAACTCCGGTGGTTAAGGTGATGGATCCGCCTTTATTTAAAAAAGTTCTGCCAATGCGGACTAAATTTACTTGTCCCATAAGTTTGCTGTTTAAACCAATGTGGAAGTCTTCTTCTGAAAGTTCATCAAAATTGCCCCATTTAACCGTCCCGGCTATGCAAATAATTGCATCGAATTTTCCTGTTTTTTTAAACATTTCAACGATGGATTTGCTATCGGAAATATCTACATTCACATCTCCTGAGTTCCTTCCGGCAATTATGACTTCGTTGTTTTCTGAAAAATGGGAAGAAACTTTTTTGCCGATAGTTCCCCTACCTCCTATGATCAATATTCGCATGTTATTTTTGTTTTTATAATTCGATTTTGGATGTAATTGTTTAAAAAAATTACAACTCGGTGCTTAACCTGTTTATGAATTTCGAGATAACTTCCTCATTTCTTTTGTAATACGTCCATTTTCCATGACGAGTAGGAATAATCAGTGAAGCTTTCTGCATCTGGGTTAAATACGTAGAAATGGTAGACTGAGATAAGCCAGCTCTTTCGGTAATATGAAACACACACACGCCATCATTAAAATGACCTAGTTCTGCGTGGGGACGAAAATTAGCCTCCGGATCTTTTAACCATTTTAAAATGTTTAACCGGGTCTCGTTGGATAATGCTTTATATATTTCGATTATTTCCATTGTGTAAATATATGATTAATATTTACATATCTAGAAATGTAGATGTATAAGAATGGGAATTGATCAAAAGGAAAAAATATTTTAAAAGGACAGAATAGAAATGAAACAGCATCACTAAATGTAAGGATTGATTTATTATATTTTTCAGGAAGAACTAGAAGTACCGGAAGAAAATTTTGCTTAAAATGGGGGAAATGCATTATTCCCGGCGAAAAGCAAAAAAAGTGCCACAAAAAAATTCCAAAAGTCCGGAGACTTTTGGAATTATATAATATTCTCAAATTTTTATAATTTAAGCCGATTGAAGTTCCTGATCTTTCTTTGATTTCCTATAAAGAAAGGAGGTAAATATGTTCCTTTTTGCAAAGCGAAATTGTCTGTCGGAATTCACGAATTTCACAAAAAGAGCTTTTTTAACCCCAAAATATTCGTAGGTGGTTCCATCTGAAAAAGAGATCTCCATCAAATTTCCCTTATGTTGAAAATCTGTTATCAAGGCTTCGGAAGTAGTAACACTGTATTCTTCCAGATTTGCAGCTTTGGTTTCCGGAGCAATGCTCACAAGAAAATGATAGCCATCAATAATTTGCTTGCTTTTTACTTCAGCTTCCGCGTGCATTTCATCGGTTTCTTGAAATTTATCAGGATGCCATTCTTTTACCAGGTTTCTGTAAGAAGTTTTAAGTCCCTTCAAATCGGTACCTGCTTCAACATTAAATAATTTCTTGTATTCATTAACACGCTTCATGTATGCTCTTTTTTAATCAGCCGCGAAATTACGGTTTTTTTCTTTAATAGCAAGGAACTATTTTAAAGGGTTTTTTATTCAAATATTTCTGTTACAGAACTTTAAGCTTCTCTAGATTTGACAGGTAAGGTTGATCAAAAAACTGCATGACTTTATGAAATCAAAATATTACCGACAGGAAGATTTTCCAGTGGCATTGCCGATATACCAAATTGAAACAAAGTAAAAGCTTAAATTGAATCCAGGTACAGTTTTTCCACTTTGTCCCTTGCCCAATCTGTTTTGCGAAGGAAAGTAAGACTGGATTTTATGGACGGATTTGAAGTGAAACAGTTAATATTGATCCTTTTTCCCAGCTCTTCCCAGCCGTATTTTTCGACAAGAAATTCCAGGATATCGGCAAGTTTTATTCCGTGCAACGGATTGTTAATTTGTTTTTTGGGGGAATTATCAGGTGATGGTTTTTCGTTTTTCAACATAAGTTAATACTATTAGATTGTCTTGTTTCTTTATTCTTGATTCTTGTTTCTTTTACTTCCAACCTCGTACTTCCAACTTCTAACTTCAATCTACCAATCTATAGGTCTGTAATCTTTCAGGAATTTCCCGCACCAGTGTTTCCCGGTATTAATTCCATCGATTAAAGGATCCATAACTCTTGCAGCGCCATCGACAATATCCAGCGGAGGCTGAAAATCATGAACTTCTACTTTTTTCTTAGACAATTCTGCGGGATCTTCATCCGTAACCCACCCGGTATCTACAGCATTCATAAAAATGCCGTCTTTCGCAAATCCTGATGCCGATGTATGGGTCATCATATTAAGCGCGGCCTTGGCCATATTGGTATGCGGATGCCGTTCTTCCTTGCGAAAACGATGAAACTTCCCTTCCATGGCAGATACATTGATAATATGCTTTTGCCCGGTATTCTCTTTTCTCATTAAATTTGAAAGTCGGTTGCACAACACAAAAGGAGCGACAGAATTTACCAATTGGACTTCTATCATTTCTGTGGTTTCTATTTCCCCAAGTTTCAGTCGCCAGGAGTTGGTCTTTCTCAAATCTACCTGTTGCAGATCGGCATCGAGTTGTCCTTCCGGAAACACCTCTTTGGCAGCAATTGAATTATCAAAACTATAAGGGATTTGAGACAGTTTAGCCGAAGCTCTCATCCCTATTCCCGGTTCCGGCCCGTGCCAGGTTACAGGCAGGCTGTTATTTTGATTGTTTGCCGGGCCTGAAGTGAATGTTTTTAATTCCTGTAAACAATTTTTATGATCCTGGAGCAAATCCTGAGCAAACTGGGGTAAAGATTCAATTGGCATTTCTTCTTTCGCCATAAGATGCTGGTAAAACCCGGCAGGCCTTCTAACGGTTTGAGCAGCATTGTTTATGAGGATGTCCAGTCGTTCATATTTTTGCTCTATGTAGTTGCAGAATATGTCCACACTTGGAATATGTCTCAGGTCGAGGCCATGTATTTTTAGTCGATGCCCCCAATCTGTAAAATCCTGTTCTTTGGAAAAACGCAAAGCAGAATCGGCAGGAAATCGTGTAGTTGCAACAACAGTTGCTCCGGAACGCAATAACATCAGGGTGATATGATAGCCAATTTTTAACCTGGAGCCTGTAACTACTGCAACCTGCCCGGTAAGATTAGCTGTTTGAAAACGCTTGGCATAATTGAAATCCCCGCATTCGGTACACATAGTATCATAAAAGTGATGCAGTTTTGTATAAACAGTTTTGCATACATAGCAATTTCGGGGTGATTCTAATTCAAGTTCATCATTTTTTCCTGAAAGCTCTATGAGGGTTGGAGCAATAAAAATGGTTGCTTCACGTGCACTTCTTATCCCTGTTTCTTTACGGGCGTGCTTATCCCGCTCGATCATTTTTCGTTTGGTCGCTTTTTTGGAATCCTTCTTTCTGCGGGAAAACTCTTCCCTACTTGGCCGGGTGAGCGATCCTGCAGCCGACATTAATGCGATCCGTTTTGCTTCCGGAAGATCAAATACCTGATTTGTATCGCCTACTAATTTTTCCAATATTGCGATGCAGGTATCAATTTGTGCCTGACTTACTTTATTAGATCCCTCATCATTGTTACGATTCATAAAATTCTGCTTCAAGCGGCAAATATAACTATATAATACCAACAGTATTGGTAAGATTTTAATGCAAAAGGTTTAAATCTGAGTTTCATAAAATTAAACAATTTAGTACTTAAACTATTTTATTGTTTTGGTTATAAATCAAACAAAATAAATTCTATTTTTACTCAAACTAAAACAAAAAAGGAGCGCTAATTGCGCTCCTTTTTGCAAAAAAAAATTAATTATTCCAATAATTTTGAACTAAAATAGGAATTGGAATTGGTGATCATTCCTTCATCATTAAAATTGTGGATATACATAGCCGGCAACAATATTTCTTTGTTATCAGATTTTCTAATCAATCTGATATTCCACCAAGACTGCACAACTTTGGCACCACCCAACTCGTACTCTAAATAATCCGGATAACCAACAACATCAATACCCTCTATCTTAAACTTTTCAAGAAATGCTTTACGATTTTCTTTATTTTCGGCCATTGTTGTACTCTCCCCTACCTGGGAATTAAGATCTTGAAATGTAGCATTAGGAGTAAAAAAACCATAGGCTTTTTCTAAATCGCCATTTTCAAATGCGGCAAACATCAACCTCACTTTGTTAATATTCTCATGATTATTATAAAGAACTCCGTTGGTTCTGGGTGCAAAACTTCTCCTAACTTCAGTAAAAATATTCTCATTGGAATATGTTATCATTGCAGCAATTTTATTGTCTTTATTAACAACGAACAATCTGTGAATTGGCATATCTAATTTTACTCCGGTTCTGTTTTCAACACCTTTTAAATTATCCCAGGTTTGAACCCAAGTACCGCTTTCTTTATATTCCAAAGCGTCAGGGTAGGCACCTTCCCCCCTTGTTATGCTGAAATAATCGACATTATCTTTCCAAAACTGAACTGAACTTAAGAAATCTTCTTTGTTAGTTCCTTTGTCATTTTGGTTGGTACTTGACCCGTTAGTAGCCATAAAATCTTCAGCCAAATAAGTAGCAACTTTATCGGCATCCCCTTTAACATATGCTTGTTGCATAGATTCTACAGTGGTAATTGCAGGATGCTGGCTAAAAATGGTCCCGTTTTCTTTTTTTTGCGCGAAAGTGATGATCGAGAAAACCATCATCATAAAAATTGTGTATTTCTTCATTTTAATAAATTTTTACTGGTTAATATGGTCAAATGTATGTTTACCAGATAAAAATAAATGGCACTTTTCTTGCAAAAACATGGATTTTTATTGAATAAATAAACTAAAGCTGAATGGTTTATGATTTTTTAGAGTGATTACCACTCGAAATAGGTAATTAGTAAAGGAAATTTGGAAATCACTTTTTAAGTTATCTCAAAAAATAGTAAAAATTCAGAAAAACACAGTTCACATAATATTTGTAAATTTGTGTGTAATTAATAATTTTATTTTCCAGTATTGAGATTCTTCAAATTCATTTTTTTAAACCTATCCATTTTCTGTGTTTCTTTATTTATAGAAGCTCAGGAATTACCACCTATTGAAAATTATTCCCCAAAAGTTTATGGTGCCGAAAACCAAAATTGGGCAATTTCACAATCTTTAGATAATTATATTTATGTGGCCAACAGTAGTGGATTGTTAGAATTTAACGGTGCAAGTTGGAAATTATATCCAACTCCCAATAACTCTTCTTTACGCTCCGTAAATGTTATTGGCGACCGAATTTATACAGGTTGCTATAAGGAATTTGGATATTGGCAAAAAAACGACTTCGGAAATTTAATATACCATTCTTTAAGAAAAAAACTTAAAGAGCCTTTGGTTGAAGAGGAATTTTGGAATATTGTAAAATTTGACACTTGGGTATTATTTCAATCATTGCATCGAATTTATATTTATAACACTGTTGACGAATCTTTTAATAGCATCCATTCTGAAACCAACCTTCCAAAAGTTTTTAAAGTTGACGAAAGTATTTATTTTCAAAAAATGAATGATGGTATTTACAAAATTGAAAATGGAAAACCTGTTTTAATTTCAAATCATCCTATTTTACAAAACAATATATTAATTAATATTTTTTCTGTCAATAAAAAAATTCTTTTGCAGACTCAAGATGTTGGATTTTATTTTTTAGAAGATGACAAACTCCTAAAATGGAAATTTCCGGCGAATGAGGAAATCGCAAATTTAAGTGTTTACAGCAGTCTGCAGCTGGTAAATGGAAGTTTTATTTTGGGAACTATTTCAAACGGAATTTACCATCTTGATAGCAACGGAAATCTCCTTAATAAATTCAATCAGAAAAACGGCCTAAATAATAACACTGTGTTATCTTTATTTGAAGATCGTGACCACAATGTATGGTTAGGATTAGACAATGGCATTAGCGTTATAAATTTTAATTCGCCATTTAGTGTTTACAATGATATTTACGGAGAACTAGGGACTGTTTATACTTCAGTTATCTATAACAACAACCTTTATCTTGGCACAAATCAGGGGTTATTTTATAAAAATATCAACTCAAAGGACGATTTCAATTTTATTAAGGGCACAAACGGACAAGTTTGGTGCCTAAAAGTTATTGATAACACCCTATTTTGTGGACATAACAATGGTACATTTATTATCAATGACAACGCTGCTTCCCTAATTTCAGAAAAGATGGGGACTTGGGATATAAAAACTATAAAAGGTAAAGACAATCTCTTATTACAGGGAAATTATGATGGACTTTTTGTTTTAGAAAAAGTGAATAACAGTTGGAAAATTAAAAATAAAATTGAAGGATTCAACATATCGAGCAGACATTTTGAAATGATTAATGACAATATACTATTTGTTAGCCATGAACATAAAGGTGTCTATAAATTAAAAATAAACAATGATTTCACCAAAGTTGAGGAGTATTCCATGGTTCCAAGTGCCCCAAAAGGGCTGAAATCCAGTTTAATAAAATACAACGACGATTTAATTTACACTATTAAAAAGGGCATCTTCAGGTATAACGACAAACAAGAAAAATTTATTAAAGACACTTTAATGTCTAATATCTTTGTAGAAGATGACACCTATTTTTCCGGAAATCTAGTCCCTGATTCCAAAACAAATAAACTTTGGGGGTTTACAGAAAAAAATGTCGTTTATTTTAGCCCCGGAAAATTAAATAACATTCCTAAAGTCACTAAATTTTACCTAACGGCACCGCAAAGAAGAGATATAGCCGGATTTGAAAGTATGATCAATCTAAACGCCAAAAAGTTTTTATTTGGTACTTCTAGGGGTTATATTATTTTGAATTTAGACAAGGTGAATAATGATAAATCTTATAAAGTATCAATAAATTCAATTGCCAAAAGTGTTCTAAATGAAAAAAGAATGCCGGTTTCCTTAAAAAACAACAATTCATTTAAATTTAAAAATAATAACTTATTTTTCACTTTCAGTGTTCCCCAATTTGATAAATACACAGAAGTAAATTATCAATACCAGTTAGAAGGTATGTACGATGAATGGAGCAGTTGGACTACAAATTCAGAAGTTTCATTTAAAAATTTGCCTTATGGAAATTATACTTTTAACGTCAATGCAAAAATAGGCAACACACTTTCAAACAATATTGCCTCCTATTCTTTTAGAATTAACAGACCTTTCATCCTATCAATACCAATGATTTTTTTGTATCTAGTTTTATTAGGTGCACTCTTATATTTTATTCACAATCTTTATAAACGATATTACGCCAAACAAAAACAGAAGTTACTGGATTCAAAACAGCGTGATTTCGCATTGTCACAACTGGAAAGTGAAAAAGTGATCATGAGATTGAATAATGAAAAATTACAAGGTCAGATTTCTAGCAAAACAAGAGAACTTTCTATTTCAACCATGAATATCATTAATAAGAACGAGCTATTAAAAACTATTAAAGATGAGTTGATCACGGTTAAGGATGAAACGAATATCAAGCCTGTAATTAAAATTATTGATAAAAATATTGCCAATACTGGTGATTGGGAATTATTTCAGGAAGCTTTTGACAAAACAGACAGTGATTTGTTAAAGAAAGTAAAATCGTTTCATAATTCCTTAAGTCATAAAGATTTACGCTTATGAGCATATTTGCGTTTAATTCTTTCTTCAAAAGAAATTGCGCCTTTATTGAACATATCAGTGCGCAGTGTTGAGATAAAAAGATATCGTTTGCGTAAAAAAATTGGCTTGCCACACGAAAAAAGCCTTGTTGAGTACATCTTACAAATTTAGATTACTGCACTTTTGTTAAAATTACCACAACATTAACATAACATCCCCGCAACGATAAGGTTGTAGATTAAAAAATAAAACGTTTTCATACTCCAAATCCCAACCTTAAAAACTTAACGTTATGTTAACGTTTATCTGCTAAAGGACTGCAATTATTCTTCTTTTTTTTTAAATGGATTCTACGAAATATGCAACTGTATGTTTTTTGTATAGGTTCGCTTTTATGCTAACGATAGATTATACTTATATCTTTATCAAAATTAAACTAATCAATTATTTATGAAATCATTTGTATTAACATTTTTTCTAAGTTTAGCAGGAATTATGGCTTCTGCTCAAAACTATGATGTAAATGGAACAGTAGTCGATTCAAATGGAATGCCATTACCGGGTGTTTCCATAGTTGTTAAAAACACAACTAAGGGCGGTTCCACAGATTTTGATGGGAATTTTAGTGTTCCTAACGTTCAAAAAGGAGAAACACTTGTTTTCTCTTATGTTGGATTTTCAACTAAAGAAATTGTAATCAACAACGCCAATCCATTAAACGTAACCCTCGCTGATGACTTACAAAGCTTGGAAGAAGTAGTTGTTGTTGGGTATGGTACTCAAAAGAAGAGTGTTGTAACAGGAGCTATTTCCAGTGTAAAAGCCGCTGATCTAGAGGATCTTCCTGTAGAAAGAGTTGAGCAAGCTCTTCAAGGTAGAGTTTCAGGTGTGGTTATTGCAGCTGACGCTGGACAACCAGGATCTTCCTCTACAGTTAGAGTAAGGGGTATTACAACAATGGGAAACAATAACCCTCTTTGGGTTGTTGATGGAGTAATTGTAGATTCGGGTGGAATTGGATATCTTAATCAATCAGATATTTCCTCAATTGAGGTTCTTAAAGATGCAGCATCTCTTGCAATATATGGTGCCAGAGCAGCAGCAGGTGTAATTTTAATTACAACTAAAACAGGAAAATCAGGGCCGTTAAGTGTTAATTATACTGGTTTTGTGGGTGTTTCTGGTCCGGCAAAAAGAATATCACTTTTAAATGCCTCTGAGTATGGAGCTATAGTAAATGAGAAATCAGTTGCAGATGGAGGACAAGTCGTTTACCCCAATTTGGCTACTTTAGGTGTAGGAACAGATTGGCAAGATGTTATCTTTAATAATTCAGCAATTCGAACTTCACATGAAATTAATTTATCTGGAGGAAATGAGGTTTCAACATTTTATGCTTCCTTTGGTCTAAGTGATCAAGAAGGGATCGTTATGTCTGACGTTTCTAAATTCAATAGAAAGAACATCCGTTTAAATTCATCACATAAAATATCTGATATATTTAAAGTTGGTCAAACCTTAGGTTATGCTCATAAAAAATCTATGGGAATTGGAACTAATTCTGAATTTGGCGGACCTTTAAGTTCTGCTATAAATTTAGATCCTCTTACCCCTGTGGTTGTTACTGATCCTGTTGTTGCCAATACAACACCTTATAGTAATAATCCTGTTTTTAGAGATGCCAATGGAAATCCTTACGGTATATCAACACTTGTATTAGGGGAAATGACAAACCCTTTAGCTGACATACAACGACAAAAAGGGAACTATGGCTGGTCTGATGATTTTGTTGGGAATGCATTTCTTGAAATGGCACCAATTGAAAATCTTATATTTAAATCTTCCATAAGTGGTAAATTATCTTATTGGGGAGATGAAAGTTTTACCCCTGAATACTATTTACAATCATCTAATATTAATAAAGTAAATAGAATAAACAGAGGCAGGAGTAAAGGCTTTGGTTGGAGTTTAGAAAACACTGCCAATTATTCACAAGAACTAGGTGAACATAGTTTTTCTGTATTACTTGGACAAGCAGTTTATGTTGATAATGATGCAAGTACTATGTATGCAGTTCATCAAAATTTACCGGTAAATTCAAGAGGAGATGCTTCGTTCAATTTTCCAGGAGAACCAGATGACATTGATGGAAGTACCTGGGATGCTGTAGAACATAGAGTTACTTCTTTATTCTCCAGATTGACATATGATTATGGAGAAAAGTATTTATTTACGGGAATTATAAGACGTGATGGATCATCAAGATTTGGCGCAAATAATAAGTATGGTATTTTTCCATCATTTTCAGCCGGTTGGGTACCCTCAAAAGAAAATTTTTGGCCGGTAAACGATATAATAAATACCTTTAAATTAAGAGGTGGATATGGTGTTACAGGTAGTGATGCAATTGGGGATTTTAGATATTTAGCTTTAGTTGGCGGTAATAGAAATTATACTTTTGGAAATCCCGGAACAATTAATATTGGATACAGCCCAGATGCTCCGGATAATCCAGATTTAAAATGGGAAGAAACAACACAATCAAATATTGGGTTTGAAACTCGCTTATTTTATAATCTCGATGTTACATTTGATTATTACATAAAAGAAACAGCGGGAATTTTACAAGATGTTGATATCCCTGGATATATGGGTGCTACAGGAAGACCATCAGGAAATGTGATGGATATGAAAAATACTGGTCTTGAGTTAGAATTGGGCTACAGGAAATCCTTTGGCGAATTTAATTTTAGAGCTAGCGGTAACGTTTCTTACCTTGAAAATGAAGTAACTTTTATAGGTGAAAATAAACAATTTATTACTGATAATGCCGCAGGTTTTCAATCAATGGGTAATGTAACCAGATCCCAACCCGGTCAATCAGTTAATGCGTTCTATGGTTTTAAGACAAATGGAATTTTCCAAAATATAAATGAAGTAAATTCTTATGTAAATACTGAAGGAACTCCTATTCAACCAAACGCCGTTCCTGGAGATTTTAAATGGACAGATATTGACGGAGATGGGACTATCACGGATGATGACAGAACATTTTTAGGTACCCCACTCCCAAAATATACCTTTGGGTTAACAATAAATCTAGAATATAAAAGATTTGACCTTTTGCTATTTACCCAAGGTGCTGCCGGAAATAAAATATTTCAAGGATTAAGACGATTGGATTTATCAAATGTAAATCACCAAACATCGGTATTAAGCAGATGGACAGGTGAAGGTACTTCAAATGATTACCCAAGATTATCAAATAATGATGATAATGGAAACTTTGGAAAATTTTCAGATTTTTATCTTGAAAAGGGTGATTATTTACGTTTTAAACAAGTACAAATTGGATACACATTGCCTAACGAAGCAATCAGTAAAATCGGAGCTCAAAAATTGAGGCTTTTTATTACTGGCGAAAATCTACTTACATTAACTGATTATACAGGTTTTGATCCTGAAATTGGTGGTAATGTAATGGGAATAGACAAAGGATATTATCCTCAAGCTAGATCATTCATGTTTGGACTTAACTTACAATTTTAATAAAATGAAAAATATTATGAAATTAAAAATATATAAGTTTCCATTAATAGCAATTGTTATTTTGGTTACAATCTTCTCCTGTTCTGAAGATTACATAGACGTAAAACCGGAAGGAAAATTCCTGACCGATAGTTATTACCTCAATGAGCAACAAGCCTTTACAGGGGTTATTGCCGCCTATGATTTACTGAGAAAAAATTCAGGTGGTTTTGAAAATATGGTGACTATGATGAACGCTGGTTCTGATGATTTTTATGCCGGAGGAGGTAATGCAACTGATGGTGCTGGAATACAGTCTTTTTCAAATTACACGCTAAATCAATTTGAGATGCCAAAATCTTTTTGGGACGATTTCTACAGAGGTGTATTCAGAGCAAATATCTTGACTCTGAAATTGCCGGATGTCCCGATGGATGAAAATTTAAAATCAAGGTTTACCGCTGAAGCAAAAGCCTTAAGAGGATATTATTATTTCAATCTAGTTAGGTTATTTAAAAACGTACCTCTTATTACTGAACCAATCTTACCTTCAGAGATGTATAATGTTGTTCAGGCCACTCCGGAAGAAGTGTATGCTCAAATAGAACAAGATTTATTAGATGCAATCCCTGATTTACCAAATAAAATAACAAAGGATGCAGAATGGGGTAGATTAACCCAGGGAGCAGCAAGAGCTATTTTAGGAAAAGTATATTTAGAAGAAGGTAAAAAAGCGCTGGCTGCAGAACAATTTGCTGCTGTTAATGGAACTCCTGGAGAAGTTAGCCAATATGGTTATAAATTACTGGACAATTTTAATGACCTATGGCAAATTGACAATAAGTACAATACAGAATCTATTTTTGAAGTTGCACACACCAATTTAGCAGAAACAGGGTGGTCTAACAGTTATGGCGATATGGATGAAGGAAATGCGGTAAATACTATGGTTGGGCCAAGAGGGTTTCAAGATAAAGATCTCACTGATAGCATTCCAAATTATTCTACAGGATGGAGTTTTAATCCTCTTCTCCCTGAATTATATGATTTATTAAAAAATGATCCACGTTTTGAAGCGACGGTTTTAGATTTAAAAACCTTATCAGAAGAAGGTAAAGTTTCCTATGCTCCGGGTTATCAGGATACGGGATATTTCCTCAAAAAATTTACTCCTACCTCTAATGAAGAATCAGATTTACTAGGAGATATGTGGTTAAATCACAGACAAAACATGTATATTATTAGATTGGCTGATACTTATTTATTAGAAGCTGAAGCATTGGGAGGAACAGGTGCAAGAGCACAGGCATTAGTAGATGCAGTTAGAGCTCGCGTTGGATTGCCATCAATCCCTGTTAATATGGGAGTAGTACTGAATGAAAGAAGACTTGAACTTGCAGGTGAAGGTCACCGTTGGTTCGATTTAAGAAGAAATGGACTTTTAAACGCTAGACTTGGTGATAGAGGTTTTGTCTCAGGCACTCACGAAATTTTCCCAATTCCTTATAAAGAATTAGAAAATACTAAATTGGTTCAAAACCCTAATTATTAAAATTAAAAATATGAAAGCATTAAAATATCTTTTAAGCACAGTATTGCTAATTGCAGTAGTATGGGGCTGTTCAAAGGAAGAATTCGATAATATCGATTTCATTGAAACAGGAACTGCTCCGACAAACGTCGCTGCTTTATTTAAGATTACACAAGATAATACTGGATTAGTTTCCATTATGCCAACTGCCGAAGGTGCAGTTACCTTTGACGTTTCATTTGGAGACGGAACTGGATCAACAGCTTTAATTAATGCAGGTAAGGTTGCAACCCATACTTATGAGGAAGGTTCTTATAATGTTACTGTGGTTGCTAACGGAATTACAGGCTTAAAAACTCAATTTGAAAAAGCGATAGAAGTTTCTTTTATAGCTCCTGAATTTGTTACAGAGCCAATAATTTCAAACGATGCTGCGAAGTCAAAACAAGTGAATGTTACAGTTCCGGATGACGCTAAATATGCGATGTTTTTCGATGTTTATTTTGTCGAAGATGGAGTTGAAACAATAATATCTGCAAATGTAGGAGAAACAGCTTCCTATACTTACGCAAATCCAGGTTTAGTTGATATTAAAGTGGAACTTAAAGGTGGTGCAATTGAAACTGCATTCTATTCTGTAACTGATTTTGAAGTAACGGAAATTTTACAGCCTCTTGAAAAAGCTCCAACACCTCCAGCGAGAGATGCTGCAGATGTTATTTCCCTTTATAGTGCTGCTTATACTGATTTAACTGGAGTTAATTTTAATCCAGATTGGGGTCAATCAGGTCAAGGAAGTGGTTATGCTGAATTTGACTTAGATGGAGATAAAATGCTTCAATATACTGTTTTAAGTTACCAAGGAATTGTTTTAAATCAAAATATTGATGTTTCTTCAATGGAGTTTTTACATTTAGATGTTTGGACTGCAGATGCACCAGGAGTTGAAACTTCTCTAATAAGTGCTACCAATGGTGAAAAACCAGTTTGGAGTGATATTAATAAGGATGAATGGACTAGTATTGATATTCCAATCTCAGAATTCACAGACCAAGGATTGACAGTTGCAGATATTAAAGAATTGAAATTTGTTAGTGATACTTGGATTGCAGGAACTGGAGCTTCCGGAACAGTATTTATAGATAATCTTTATTTTTATAGAGCACCAACAGTATTTGCTGATTTACCAATAACTTTTGATTCTTCAGTTGAAACTTTTATACCATTTTTAGGTGCTGAATTTGAAATTACAGCTGATCCTGAGGATGCAAATAACCCTGTTGG
>ERZ1284729.88-NODE-88-length-15574-cov-14.201817_pt1 | contig 15574 bp, 10 predicted proteins | sample MGYA00454602_ERZ1284729 | MGnify/ENA primary metagenome ERZ1284729 (study PRJEB36292, sample SAMEA5787381) | metagenome | biome: Arctic soil; feature: perennial spring outflow channel; material: sediment | place: Canada | collected 2017-07-08 | depth 0.05 m ... | reverse complement strand
ACCAAATATTGAAATTATATTCTATTTGAAAAGAATATATGGATATATTAAAACCGCTCAAGATAAAAGTTAAATTTTAGCGTTCACCATTCTTACGATTCTCTGAGCTATATCTTGTTTTTAATCAATTCAAAAAAAACATGAGCGAAATTGGTCAATATAATATTAAAACAGGAATCAGAATAGGAATAAAAAAATCACAAAGGATATTAAAAGGAAATTTTTGAAGTGTTAGTTTAAATTTAATAGTATTAGCTCTTTAATTAATAAAGGACAGGTTATCAAATAAATGCAATTCAAAAAACAGGTATGAAAATTTAACAAGTAGTACTATAAAACAGGAAATTGTTTTATAAGAAAATTTGCTTATTTTTTGTGGATTTTTCCTATGCTCATCCATCTCCTTTAAGAGTATAGTGTAGCTTTTTTCCCCCGGGAGAAACCTATAAGGCTAATTCCAAACTCTTTAGCAAAATCTACAGCCAAACTTGAGCAGGCAGAGACGGCTATAACATAGGGAATCTTTGCTATAAAAGCTTTTGAGATAATTTCGTAGGAAACACGTCCGCTAACCAACATACAATTTACAGAATTTAAAGTGTTATTTATCAATAATTCCCCAATCACTTTATCAACAGCATTGTGTCGGCCAATATCTTCTTTAATAGTTAATAGCTTGTAATTTATATCAAATAATGCGGCAGCGTGCGATCCTCCTGAAGCTTCAAAAGTATCTTGTAGTTTTTTCATTTCAGAAAACATTTCTTCAATTTTATAAAAATCAAAATCAAAATTATTTTTGAGTTTGCTTCCTTTTACAGAAATATCTTCAAGTTTTTGTTTTCCACAAATTCCACAGGAAGAAACAGATAATAAGGTTCTTTTGTTTAAATAACCTTTTCCTAAATATTTTTTTGGAATGCTAACATTCACAATTGAAAAACCATTTTCACGTTTTTCAATAACTTCAAGAGTTAGATTAGCTGTATTTTTATAAATATCTTCAGCATACAATAAACCACGTATTAATTCGAAATCATCAGCTGGAGTTCTCATAACAACTGTGTAGGGCTCCTTATTAATATTTATTTGTAAAGCAGCTTCAACAACTAAAGCATCGTGTACTTTTTTTTGAATTCCGTTTTTTATGTGTAAACCTTCGTAGGTTAGTGTTTGCATATTTTTTAATCAAATACGTTCAAAATCAACTGCCACAACTTTATATTCTGGAGTCATTGTTTCTTTATCTCCAACACTTCCTGTAATAATATTTATAAACACGTCAGGTTGATGGAAAGTAGTTCTTAAAATGCCTCTTTTAACGTTTTTAGAGTATTTTATTGGAATGTGCACACTTCCCCTATCTGAAAAAATTCGCACTGTTTCATCATCTTTAATACCTTTTTCTTTCGCATCTCGTGGATGTACTTCTAATACATCTTTTGGAAGAATTGTTTGATTATCTGTTCTACGTGTCATTGTTCCGGAATTGTAATGTTCCAGTTCTCTTCCCGTTGTTAATATAAATGGATATTTTTTCCCGTGGGAAGTGATTTCAGGTGTTTCTTCAAAATCGAAATGATGAAAAGTACCGATTCCTTTTTTAAAATGTCCATCAATATGAAGCATTTTAGTATCGGTTCCATCTTCCTTAATTGGCCATTGTAACCCATTTTCACCCAAACGTTCCCAGGATAATCCTTTCATAAATGGAATAACATCAGCTATTTCTTCGATAACTTTAGCAGCATTGTATGTTAGACCGGTTGGTTGGTCGTAGCCTAAACGGCTCATAACATCAATAATTATTTGTCCATCTGGTTTTGTATTTCCAATAGGTTCAATCACTTTATTTACGCGTTGTACTCTTCGTTCTCCGTTGGTAAATGTTCCATTTTTTTCAAAGTAGGAGGAAGCCGGTAAAACTACATCTGCCATTTCAGTTGTTGCCGTCATAAATAGTTCCTGAACTACTATTAATTCTAATTTTTCAAAAGCCTTGATGCTATGATTGGAGTTAGGATCGGTCATAATGGTGTCTTCTCCCATAATGTACAGCGCTTTTAACTTACCGTCTATGGCTGCATCCAGCATTTGTGGTATTTTTAAACCTTCAAATTCCGGCATTTTTTCAACCCCATATTTTTTTGCATAATATTGTTGAATTTCAGGTTTGTTAATATCCATATAACCAGCTCCCTGATGTGGTTGTACCCCCATATCTGCTGCACCTTGAACATTATTTTGCCCACGTAAAGGATTTAGTCCAACTCCATTTCTTCCAATATTCCCGGTCATCATGGCTAAATTGGATAGTAACATCACGGTTTTACTGCCTTGAAAATGTTCCGTAACTCCTAAACCATGAAATTCCATGGCTCTTTTAGATTTCGCATACGCAATAGCGGCTTTTTTAACCAGGGCTTTAGAAACTCCTGTAAGGGTCTCTAATTCATTCATATCCAGATCTTCAACATGTGCTTTAAATTCCTCGTACTTTTCTGTATAAGTATCAATAAAATGTTGATTTACTAAGTTTTCTTTAATAATGTAATGTGCTATCATATTTAAAATAGCCACATTGGTTCCCGGTCTGATTTGTAAATGAAAATCTGCCAATTCAGCCAGGGATGTTTTGATAGGATCTACCACAATAGAGGTTACCCCTTTCATAAAAGCCTGTTTGATCTTTGCTCCGGTTACCGGGTGACCTTTCACCGGATTTGCTCCAAACAGGAAAATAGCATCGGTTTGTTTTAAATCTTCAATGGAATTAGTGGCTGCTCCGGTTCCAAAGGATTGTTGCATTCCAAACGCAGTAGGAGCATGGCAAACACGTGCGCAACCATCAATGTTATTGGTTCCAACGGCAACACGAATCATTTTTTGCATTAAATAATTTTCCTCATTTGTAGCTCTTGATGAAGAAATGCCTCCAATGCTATCTGCTCCGTACTTGTTTTTTATTTCTATTAATTTGTTAGCAATAAAATCGTATGCTTCATTCCAGGTAACTACTTCAAATTTGCCTTTTTTCTTGATCATTGGTTCGCGTAAACGATCTGGGTGATCATAAAATTGAAAGGCAAAACGACCTTTTAAACAGGTATGACCTTCATTAACTTCAGCAGTTTCAGGAGCTTGAATTCCCCTAATTTTTCCATTAATTACTGAAACATCTAATTGACAGCCAACGCCACAATACGTACAGGTTGTTCTTACCGTTTTGTCGGGAATTAAGGTTTTTGTTTCAAATTTATCGGTTAAAGCTTCTGTTGGACAGGTTTGTACACAAGCACCACAAGAAACACAAGCCGATTCATTAAAAGTTTCATCAAAACCTTTAATAATATTGGTTGCAAAACCACGACCAGACATTCCTAAAATCATCTCACCCTGAATTTCCTCACAAGCTCTAACACAGCGAAAACAATTGATACATTGCGATAAATCTGATTTTATATACGGATGTGCTCTGTCTGGCTGAATATCTAAATGATTTTCTCCTTCAGGATATCGCACATTAGGAATTCCTATTTGGGCAATGATTTCCTGAAAAGGGGTTGCTTTTTTATCTTCAGCAGGAAAAATTTTATCAGCCGGATAATCCGATAAAACCAGTTCAACAATATTTTTACGAAGCCTTTTTATTCTTTCTGTATTGTGATAAATGTACAATCCTTCAGAAATTGGAGTGTGGCAGGAAGCCATAGTTTTGGTGAACCCGTCTTTTTTAAGAGCCACTTCCACAGAACAAACTCTGCAAGAACCAAAATTTTCCAACCTATCATCCTGACACATTGTTGGAATGGCGTTCTTGTTCTTTTCAATTCTTCGAACAAAATCCAGGATTGTCTCACCATTAATAAAATCGTATGCTATGTTGTTTATAAAAGCTTTCATATTGATTTTAGTTTGACGTGAAATATTGGTTTAACTCATCTTTAAAATACATAAGTGCATTTTTTATTGGTAATGGAATTCCGCCACCAAGTGCACACAAAGAACCAATTTCCAGAGTTTCTAATAGATCATCGAATAACTGATGGTCAATTTTATAGTCTTCATTTTGTGCTTTTTGAAGTAGTTCCATACCTCTAAAAGAGCCAATTCTACAGGGATAACATTTTCCGCAAGATTCATCGGCAGTGAATTCTAATAAATGTTCCAGGAATTTTACCATTGGAAAATCTGTTGGGATAGAAACTACACTTGCATGACCTAATAGAAATCCGTTGGAATTTAAACTTTCAAAATCTAAAGTTAGATCTTTAATTATATGAGCTGGAATTATACCACCTAAAGGACCACCAAGTTGAAATGCTTTAATTTCTGATTTCACCCCTTTCCCATACTCGTTAAAAACTGTCGCTAAGGGAGTACCCATTTCAATTTCATACATTCCTGGAACGTTGAAAAAGCTATCCAGTGAAACCAATTTTGTCCCCGTGGATTGTTTTGTTCCCAGGGAAGCATAAGCCGCGCCGCCATTTTCTAAGATCCAGTGAATATTTGCAAAGGTTTCTACATTGCTCAATACAGTGGGTTTGCCATACAAACCATATTGAGTTGGATAAGGCGGCCGCACTCTAACTTCTGGTCGTAAACCTTCAATGGAATTTAACAAGGCAGTTTCTTCACCACAAATATACGAGCCCTGTCCGCGAATTATTTTAAATTTAAAATTGCCAATCAGGTTATTATCTTTTAATTCTTCAATGGCATTTGAAACAATTCTAATAGAATCCGGATATTCCCCACGTATGTATAAAACACCGGTATTGGCTCCAACTGTTATCCCGCTCATATACATCCCGAACAATACTTTGTGTGGCTGATTTTCTAGCAGATACATATCGGAATACGCTCCTGGATCACCTTCATCTGCATTACAAACAATGTATTTTTGAGTGTCTTCCTGAGCGGAGTCCAGGGGTTCTTTAATTACAGCGTCTAACTTAAACCAAAACGGAAAACCCGCACCACCACGTCCTCTTAAATTTGAAGTTTTTATTTCCTGAATAACTTGTTGAGGATCCGCTTTAAATTTTCTGGAAAGCGCATAAAAATTTGAAACATTCTCAATTTTTGAAGTTAAAACAGGCGTCGTATTGCAATCTACATTATACGTGTTATTTTGATGTTTTTTATTTGAAATAATTGAACTAAGTTCTGCATCCTTTGAAGCAGAAAATGTTTTATCATCAAACATAAAAGCGTTATTGGTATGGCAACGACCTACACAAGCTGCGTGACCAATTTCATCTTTTTTGAAATGCTTTTCTATATTTTTTCGGAGATCTGTTTGAGTTTTAGCAACCATACAAGCAGTTCCACTACACACATGAATTTTTTTATTCCGGTTTTCTTCTCTGGTAAAATCGTAAAAAGAAGATGTACCAACTATCACAGAATCATCCATAAAAAAGCGTTTTGCTAATTTTTGAAACTCTTTTTTTTGAGCATTTTTATGTGATAAACCTGCTATATTTTCAAACAAATTATCGTCTAAACCTTTACGAGATGATAATGATCGTATATTTTTATTTGCCATTTTGTTAAATATGATTAGCTAAAATTACTAAAAATTTTAGGATGTTGGTTAAAACTGAATTTATACTATGTTTCACAGAAAAAAGATATATCTTTCATTGCATTCGATAATAAAAAGAAGGCATAATTGTCTACACCTTTTAATCGTGTTTTTTTCTAATTTGAGCCACAGTTTTAGCAAAATTTCGAATAGTAATATTTGTCTTTTTTGAAGGAATAAACTTTTTTAATTGTTTTTTTCTAAGAAATACAATGTGTAATTCCCTGAACTTGTCAAAGTTGGTGAGTTAAAATTAAAATTCAACCTCAAATGTCGTTTTAAAAAGCCGGGATGTTGTTGTTTATAAAAATTGCTTTGATGGACACTGGTGCAAATTTAGATAAATCAGTAGAGATATTTCGCATTCGAAATGGATAATGCCGGAATCTATAAGTTTTGAAATGAGAAATTGAGTTATTTTTTAACAAATCTAATCCTTGTTATTCCTCTTCCCCAATCTCAAGATCTGGTTAATTATTAACTTGTTTATTTCAAACGGGATAATCTATTATTAGTTAATCGTTAAAGGTTCCGAGTTCCCAAGTCATCCTATAAATCCTAATTTAATTATCCCAACATTAACTCAATCATCCGTTCACAAAATCCTGTAAATATTTGAAACGCTGGGTTAATTTGCCATTTTCAGTCATTTTAGCTCTTTTTAGAATTCCGTCCTCGTCCCCGTTAAAGAATGCGGGAATTACGTGTTTCAAGAACATATCTCCAAAACCTTCACTGGCATCTTTTGGCAGTTCGCAGGGAAGGTTGTCCACTGCCATTACCGTAATCGCTCCCTTTTCACGAAAATCCACTTCAGTACCGGTTTCAGGATCGTATCCGTAAAACGGTTCTGCAATTGTGGAAGGCCGGATGGTACTGGCTATTGGCCCGCTGATATCACAGGAAATATCGGCTACCATTTTTATTTTAAATTCAGGGGAATTGGCTTGTTCCTGTGTGAAAAATACCGGAGCGCCTGCTCCGTAAAAATGTCCTGCGATAAACACATCACTCACCCTCGCAAATCGCATAAAATTTGATTCATATTTCTCGGGATGAAGGTAAAACTCATTATTTGAAGCAGTTTTCTCATCCTTTTTCCTGTTATAATCTAATACATCGATTAGGCAAACCACCGGATAATCAAATTGATTGTTCAAATAGTCGTTTATTTCAACCTGCCTGATTTTTAGGTGATCCAGGATTTCCTTTGCGCCATGCGCTACTTTCCCGCTGCCGGTGAGCAAAATTTTAATTGGCGGAATGCTGATTTTTTCCAATTCTGTCAGCAAGGATTTTAAATCTGACAAACTTTCAGCTTTGGGCAGATCAAAAAGCCGATCTTTCAAACCAAGGGCACGAATACAATTATAGGCCCCAACCAGCCCGGCATAACGGCCAAAACCGATCAATCTCGCGCCATTTTCTCTGATAATTACTTCGTGATCATAGAGTTCAATATTATTCCTGAGAACCTCCCGGAGCAAATCCCTGTTATAGAATTGTTTTTTAATGGTATGGGAGAAAAAGAAGTATTTCTTATTCGGAATAAAATCTGGAAACGGCACTTCCTTTACCCCCAGCATCACATCACAATCTGAAACATCCTGAGAAACCTCAAATCCTGCTTCACGATATGCTTCATCCGGAAAGATGCGTATTTCTGAAGATTCTACTTTAAAATTTGCATCTGGGAATTTTTGAACGACTTCTTTAAGTTTTTTTGGCGAGAATACCACCCTTCTGTCCGGTGGGGTTTTGCGTTCGGTGATCAGGGCAAATTTTATCATTTTCTGGTATGGGCTTTGCATTAAGTTACGTGTTCTTCAAAGATATAAATTTTAATCTGTATCTTTGCAGCCGCGTTAGGGATAGAAGTGGAAATCCCGCAGTCCCGATTTTTATCGGGACGAGGAATTGAAACGGATAGCCCGGCCCGCCTGAGTTTTTGCGAAGGTGGGAACGCACAAAAGTTCATTAAATTATGGGGTCGACTTGGATTTGACAGCGGGTCAAATTGGGTTGTAAGCACGTAGAGCGCTGGGATATAGCTCTTAAATCTCATATTTCACACTTTTTAAACGGCGAGAATAACTACGCCTTGGCTGCATAACCGAATTATAGTAGGTTATACTTAATCCCTACAAGGTAGGGAGCTGAGATGTCTCGTGGAAGCCTTGATTTACGGCGGCCACACCAGAGACACCGAAAAAGTAAATATAGAAATTGCAGGGCCTTGATGCGGTTTCGAAACTCAATTGAGGATAAGTTTAAGATTGGTGGTTTTCGGCCGGTCTTAAATCGAAAACCAATCGAAAAATAAACGTGTAGAAAGCTTCTAAATTGCTTGTTTGGACGAGGGTTCGAAACCCTCCGACTCCACTGAATGGGTATCAACCCGAACTAAAAACCCCGAAATCTTAGGATTTACGGGGTTTTTCATTTTTAATGATGTCAATAAATACCATCTAATATCATATAAAAGGGGACTAATTCGGGACCCTTTTTTTATTTTTTAAAACGGTCCCGTTTGACTAATTATTTCCTTGTATTTCAGTAACTTACGAAGGTTAAACTTTTTTTTATTTGTTTTATTTTATCTACTTTAGGGACCAATTCGGGACCTTATTTAGACAACTTATGGACACAACAATTTATTTACGATTTTACCTTAAGAAAAGCAAGATCAACAGTAAAGGCTTAACCCCAGTAATTATGCGGGTTACGCTGGAAGGAAAGCGTTCAGAAATCAACATCGGACGGACTGTTGAACCTGACAAATGGAACGCTAAAAGCGAGAAAATGATGGGCAGAAGCATTGAAGCTAATGACCTGAATGATTATATCGAGCTAATGCGCAAGAAAGCAAAAGATGTTCAGAAAAGCTTTGTTGAAAATTCAGAGATGCTCACTCTAGGAAAATTTGTCAGAAGATTTAAAGGAGAAGAAAAGGACAAATCCAAAATGCTCCTCGAAGTTTTTAAGGAACACAATAAACAAACTGATATGTTGGCAGGTAAAGACATTTCGGTAAGCACGGCACAAAGGTATTGGACCTGTTATGGGCATGTCGAGCAATTTATAAAAGAAGTCTATAAAGAAGATGATCTTAGATTAAAGGATATAGACCATCAATTCATTACCAGGTTTGAATTTTTCCTAAAAACCGTGAGGGAATGTAATCACAATTCCGCCCTAAAGTATATCAATAATTTTAAAAAGATCATCAGGATTGCTATTGCCAATCAATGGATAGACAGGAATCCTTTTTACAATTACAAAGTACAGTTTGAAACGGTAGAACGGGATTTCCTAACAGAAGATGAAGTACAAACGCTCACCGAAAAAAACCTGCATCTTGACAGGTTGGACTTGGTAAGGGATATGTTTGTTTTCTGTTGCTATACCGGGCTGGCCTATGCTGATGTTGAAAAATTGACCATGACAGATATTACAAAAGGCATTGATGGTGATAAATGGATCCGTATCAAAAGAACAAAAACCAACACCCCAAGTAGCATCCCCCTCCTACCCGTTGCCGAAGCCATTATTGAAAAATATGAAGACCATCCTAAAGTAAAAACAGGAAAATGCCTGATCCCGGTATTTAGCAATCAAAAATCAAATGCCTTTTTAAAAGAGATCGCACTGATGTGCGGTATTACCAAAAGCCTTACTACTCACCTGGCACGCCATACCTTTGCCACCACGATTACTTTGACCAATGGAGTACCCATAGAATCTGTCTCTAAAATGCTGGGGCATAAATCTCTACGAACAACTCAGCATTACGCAAAAATTGTTGACCGAAAAGTGAGTGATGACATGAAGATTTTGAAAGGAAAATTAGATGCCAAGAGTAAAAAGAACGAGAGCGATCCCGGACACTTTTCACTGGATTGACCGCTATTTGCTGATAACCGATATTATGCACCGGTTTTTTTAGTTCTGCTTTTCAATCTGAGATATGTTTCATTCTAGATTTGTTCGAGGTCAAGACATACTCCTTTGCAATTTTAGGTCGAGGGTTTGGCTTATCGCTAATTGCAAATGTGTATGGCTTTAAGGGTGAGATTTTTCAGAAAAAATCATTGTACCAAAGTCAATTTTTGATGAATTCGAGAACATTTTAGCATCAGTGATTTGTAAAAAAAATGGCCGTGCACATTGAACACAGCCATTTCTTAAAATAATTAGGTTTTTATTCTTAAAATTGTCTTTTACGAATCACCAACTGATACACACAAGGTATCACCACCAAGTTCAATATAGTTGCTGATAACAAGCCACCCAATATAACTACAGCCATTGGGCTTTGAATTTCACTTCCCGGCTCATCACCTTTTAAAGCTAGCGGTATCAATGCTAAACCTGTTGTAAAGGCAGTCATTAAGATTGGGTTTAGACGATCTAGAGCTCCTGTTTTTAATAACTGAAACCCGTGCATTCCTTCTTTTCTTAAATCTTCATAGCGAGATACCAATAATATTCCGTTACGAGTAGCAATTCCAAAGAGGCTAATAAAACCTATTGTGACTGCAATACTGATAATTCCCGATGTGAAGTATACAATCAAGATACCACCTATAAGAGCTAAAGGCAGATTAATTAAAACGACAAAAGCCAATTTTATATCTTTAAATTCATAATACAACAAAAGAAAAATAATAGCTATTGCAATGAATGCAGTTACCAAAAGTAATTGTGATGCCTTGGATTCACTTTCAAACTGACCTCCATATTGCACTCGGTATCCTTCTGGAATATTCACATTGTTTCCAACAATCTCTTTGATTTCATTTACAGCACCTCGTAAATCTCTACCCTGCACATTGGCAGCTACCACAATTTTCCGCTGTACATCTTCACGATTGATGGTGTTTGGACTACTTACAGATTGAATGGTTGCCAATTCTCCCAATATGGTTTGACCACCATTTGGAAGACTGATTAAGGTATTGTTGATATTTTCAATATCATCCCTAAATGGTTTTTCGTAGCGCACCACTAAATCAAAATACTGTTGACCTTCATAAATCTCACCCGCTTCTTCACCTGCAAAAGCAATATCCACTTGTTCCATTAAATTACCTACTGTCATTCCATAAGCCGATAAAATCTGCCGCTTTGGTTTGATACGTATTTGAGGAACTTCAATTTGCTGGTCTACAGCCACATCTGCTAATCCATCAATATCCTTAATATTTTGTTCGACACTTTTACCTACTTCAAATAAGCGCTGTAAATCTGAACCAAAAATCTTAATGGCAATATTCGCCCGTGTACCAGAGAGCATATGGTCTATCCGATGTGCGATTGGTTGCCCTAAAGTTATATTTACTCCTGGGGCAATACTTAATTTCGTTCGGACTTCTTCAAAAAATTCTTCCTTGGTTTTATCCTTCAGAATAAATGGTACATCAATCTCCGCAGCGTTAACACCTTGGGCATGTTCATCGAGTTCTGCACGACCTGTTCTTCGGGTTACTACTTCCACTTCAGGTAAATCCAATAGAATTTTTTCAATCAATTTCCCTGTTTTATTACTCTCTTCCAACGACATTCCCGGTGGCCCAACCACACTAATCACTAAAGACCCTTCATTGAATTCTGGTAAGAAGCTTCTTCCCAATTGGGTTAAAACGACCATACTAATGATAAATGCAATGACTGTTGCACCAATGATAGTTTTCGGGATTTTAGTTACCCTTTCTAATACATTGGAATAGTGCTTTTGTAACCATCGCTCCACTTTTGTACCATCGGCCTGTTTAAGAAGTAGCTTTTCATTATTTAGTAAGTAAGAACATAATATTGGAGTTACTGTTACAGCTACTATTAACGAGGTTAGAACAGAGGTCACAAATGCAATGCCTAAAGGTTGTAATAAACGTCCTTCCATTCCGCTTAAAAAGAATAACGGAATAAATGATACAATAATAATCAATGTTGCAATGATAATTGAACTTCTAATTTCTACGGAAGCATCACGAACAACTGTAATAGTTGATTGACGTTGATCTTTCGGTTTCCTGACATTTTCGCGCAAGCGTTTATAAACATTCTCCACATCAATTATGGCATCATCCACCAATGCGCCAATAGCAATTGCCATACCTCCCAAGCTCATGGTGTTAATGGTATACCCTAACCACTTTAATATGATAATGGACACCAATAATGAAATAGGAATTGCTAATAAAGAAATAAGGGTAGTTCTCCAATTCATTAAAAAGATAAAAAGGATTATCATCACAAAAAATGCTCCTTCCAATAAAGTCTGATTTAAGTTACTGATGGAGGCTTCAATAAAATCTGACTGTCTAAAAATCTGACTTTTAATGTTGACGCCTTTTGGCAGGGTGTTTTGTAAGTCGGCAAAGGCTTCATCCAAACGATCCGTCAATTCCAAAGTATTAACATCGGGTTGTTTGGATATAGTTAAGATCACAGCAGGATTTGCATTTAAGGAACCATCACCAATCTTATCGGCAGCTCCAATTTGCACCGTAGCTACATCCTTGATTTTTATTGTTTGCCCATTAACTTGTTTTAATACTGCTTCTTGTAAATCCTCCAAGGCATAAGCTCTACCGCTACCCTTAATGATATATTGATTACCATATTGATTAATCACACCACCAGGCGCATTGGTATTAGCTTCTTTTACTTGCTCTACCAATTCTGAAAGACTCACATCATAATGCTTCATCTTTTCAGGGTTTGCGAAAACTTGGTATTGCTTATAATCTCCCCCAATCACCACGACATTTGCAATGCCGCCAATAGCTTTAATTCGGGGTCTAATAGTCCAATCTGATAAGGTTCGTAATTCCATAGGAGACAAACTATCGGACGTTACACCTAGGAGCATTATTTCTCCCATAATAGATGAAATAGGCGCCATGGTTGGTGCTCCTATACCCTCTGGTAAATTCTCTCTCACCATTGGAATACGTTCGCTAACAATTTGGCGGGCTCTATAAATATCGGTTCCCCATTCAAATTCTACCCAAACAATGGAAATTCCTGCTGCAGAGGACGAACGGATTCGTCTTACATTAGGCGAACCGTTTAAGGCAGTTTCCAGTTGATAGGTTACTAATTTTTCGACTTCTTCAGATTCCATTCCGTGCGCTTCGGTAAGAATGGTTACCGTTGGCGCTGTAAGGTCTGGGAATACATCGACATTCATAGTACGGGCATAATACATACCCAATACACTTAATGCCACTGCTCCCAAAAGGATAAGTAATCTATTTTGAAGTGAAATTGATAATATTTTGTTTAACATTCTTATTTAATTTTTAATGTTGAATTTTTATTGCTGAATACATCCTTTTTATTCAAAATTCAACATTTTCAATTCAACATTCATTTGATTGAGCCTTGAGACGTTTTAACAATAGACGTAAGGATTCTGATTAATTCTTCTACTTGAACCAACAGTTTTGAAACTTCCACATCCACAATTTGGCTATGTTGGATAAGCCTTAACCAATATTTTGTCTCACGTGCTTCCTTTGATGATATTGACATTTTATGTGTAAAATCACGCTTACAAATGCCTGCCATCGCCTCCTCAACACTCGCACCTATACTTGTACCACTTCTTAACACTTGTTTAGAAAGCACATACTCATTTTGAGTTTTCATTTGCTTATAGAGTTCAATAATTTGCAGAGCAAAATCGAAGGACTTGGTTAAAATGATATTGTCTTTGTTCATGGTTCTAAATTTTTAATGTTGAATTTTTAATGTTGAATAAAACCCATATTAATAATTCATAATTAACAATTCAAAATTGATTAGTGTTCGTGACCGTGTGCAGGTGTTGAACCGGACATTGAAGCCATTTTAACTTGGTATGCTCCAGTAGTTACAACCACTTCACCAATTTCCAGACCTTGAAGTATTTCTACATTCTCGCCATTGCGCTTCCCAATTTTTACAGCACGCCTTTCAAAACTTTCTCCTGAAAGTTGCACCATTACCGAATAACTGCCATAATCTTCTAATAAAGCATTTACCGGGATTATTGTGTTTTGTGTAGCGTTGCCCATTGCAATTTGTACCTGCGTTAAGCTGCCTTCTGGCATTTCAACATCGTCGTTAACTTGTGCAAATACTGAAATTAGTGGTATGCTTTTATCTACATCTTTTGCAATAGAAAGTATTGAACCTCCAGAAGATGCTACATTACTCCATTGGCCATCCTTCGTTTGATACCAAATGCCTTGTGCATTCTCTATTGTAAGACCATAAGAAGGTGCTATTTGTGTTTTTAATACTCTGGATTGATGTGTTCCTACTGTTACCAGTGACACACCTTGGTCTACATAATCACCATTAGCTACATTAATTGCTGTGATATAGCCATCAAAAGGTGCACGGATTTGTTTTCCACCACCAGAAACTCCTGATGCAAGACTTTGATAATTTGATTTTGCAATGTTGTAATTGCTTTCTACTTTTTCAAATTCGGCTTTAGGAACAATTTTCGATTCGTATAGCTCTTTCTTTCTGTCATATTCAGATTTGGCTTGTTCATATTTCGCTTTCGCGGAAGCTATATCTGTACTCAAATTATTGGATGCCAATCCTTGACTGCTAACGTTGATCAATAACTGTCCGCGTTTTACTAGCGTACCTTCTGTGAGATTGCTAACGGCAAAATCTACTACACCATTGGATTTAGCTACCAATGTTTTTACCGAACCAGATGCAGGCGTCCAAACACCTGTTGTATTGATCACATCATAAATTTTTCCATTAACCACAGGCGCAGTTTGAAAGTCGATTTTCCAAGCTTGTTCTTTTAAAAACGAAATGCTTCCATCATCTTCGGCAGTACCCAAGGCTTTTATGGCTTCGTCTGCATTGGCATATACAGTAACATCATCTATCGTGATTTTATCTGAATATTCGGGGGTCTTTATTTTAAAAACCAACTGATAATTACCAGCTTCTTTAGGTTGAATTGTAGGCGAAAATATGCCAGGTGATGAAGGTGCTTCGGCTGTATTGCGAATGCCTTTATCGCCTTTAATCAAGCTAACCGTAACAGAACCTTCCCGAACGGGCTGGTGCTTGTCCAACACCGTAAAGTGAGCTGCAAACCTACTCGGATTGCCTACTATTAAAGCAGGAAACTCTACGAATAGTTCTGTTTTATCTGTCCAAATGGTGTGGTCCAATCGAGGAATTTCTTCTCCAGCGTGAGTTCCATCAGGATTATGTGCGTGTGCATCTTCCGCCTTGTTATTGCAAGACATTGCCAAAAAGGCAAGCACTATTATTATATATTTCATCTTTTATATCTATTTGTTTTTAATGGTCGTGGTGTTCAGAACCATTATCATGTGAATGTGTTTCGGTCTTTATTTCTGTAGAATCTTTTCCTACTTGGAACTCTTCCTGTTCTATAGTTTCATCATTCATATGGCTACCATCTGCATTATGCCCGTGGCCATGGTCGTCTGTACTTTCGGTTTTTTTGTCTCTACAAGAGGTAACAGTAATCATTGTACCTATAGCTAATGCGAATATTATTTTTGAAATTTTCATAATTGTGTGTTTTAAAATTTATAATTGATGTTTTAATAATTGGGCCTGAAGCAGTTGCAGTTCCTTTTCCATTTGCAACATTTTATCAGAAGCATTACGGTAAAATTGAAGCTCTACGTAGTAATCCATAAACGAATATTCCCCCAACATATAAGCCTTAAAAAGTAGTTGTTCGCTATTTAAATTGCCCATTGTTGTTTGATACTCATTGTATTTTTCGAGCATTAATTCGTATCGATTATAAGTCTGTTGAAATTCTGCGTACAACGAATTGGTAATTACTTTAGTGTTGGACTGCTGATACTCATAATTAGCTTGTGCAGCTTTTACTTTGTTCTTGCTACTCCAAAGCGGAATTGTAAGTCCACCGTAAAAACCCGAATAATTATTTCCGTTTACACCTTGATAATTATA
>ERZ1284729.87-NODE-87-length-15629-cov-13.037306_pt1 | contig 15629 bp, 7 predicted proteins | sample MGYA00454602_ERZ1284729 | MGnify/ENA primary metagenome ERZ1284729 (study PRJEB36292, sample SAMEA5787381) | metagenome | biome: Arctic soil; feature: perennial spring outflow channel; material: sediment | place: Canada | collected 2017-07-08 | depth 0.05 m ... | reverse complement strand
GATTTCTCCTTAAAGAAACGAACACATTTTGGCTTTCCAAAACACCAGATATCATTTCAAAAGGTTGGGATGCGGCTTTTAACAGGGTTTGCACCTATGCCCTACTGAAGGATAAAAAAAGCAAAAAACATATTTGGGTTTTCAATACACATTTAGATCATATAGGAGAAGTTGCAAAAACAAAAGGAATTGAATTAATTCTTTTAAAAATTACTGAATTAAATACTCAAAACTATCCGGTTATTTTTATGGGTGATTTTAATTCTGAACCAACTTCAGAAAGAATAATAGCACTAAAAAAAGTTATGAATGATACCCGAGACATTTCAGAAGAAAAACCTTTTGGACCATCAGGGACTTTCAATGGCTTTAAATACAGCGAACCGGTAACGCGAATGATAGATTATGTTTTTGTATCCAAAAACAACAAATTCAAAGTCGAGAAATTTGCAGTTTTAAGTGACTCAAGGAATTTAAATTATCCTTCAGATCATTTGCCTGTTTTCGTAAAACTAAGTTTTAACTAATGAAACATAAAATATTTTCTAAAATGAAGTTTATAGTTATAATCACTTTAATCCTTTCCTTATCCAATTGTAGCAAGTCAAACGATGAAGGAAATGAAGTACCAATAGTAAATCCCCCCGTTGTTGAAAATGAAGTCGATTTTTGGCTTACGAAAACCGACCAATCTGTGAAACTTCAAAAACAAACTGATGTTTTGGCGTTTGGAACAACCGTTAATGCTTATCCAACCATAGAAGTTAAGGATTCTCAAACTTTTCAAACTGTTGACGGCTTTGGATTCTCACTTACAGGCGGAAGCGCACAGGTTATAAATTCCTTAAATGCAGATAAAAAACAGGCCTTATTGCAAGAATTATTTGGTACAAATGAAAACGCTATTTCAATAAGCTATTTAAGGATTAGTATAGGAGCTTCAGATTTAGACGAATCAACGTTTTCTTATAATGATTTACCTGAAGGACAAACTGATGTTAACTTAACTCAGTTTAGCTTAGCTCCTGATATGACCGATTTAATTCCGCTTTTAAAAGAAATTTTAAGCATCAATCCAAGTATAAAAATAATGGGGAGTCCGTGGTCTCCTCCTGTTTGGATGAAAGACAACAACAGTACAATTGGCGGCAGTTTACAACCAAAATACTTCAGCGTTTATGCCCAGTATTTCGTGAAATATGTTCAAAAAATGAAGGAACAGGGAATTAGGATAGATGCAATCACCCCGCAGAATGAACCATTGCACCCGGGTAATAACCCAAGTTTGTTGATGCTGGCCAATGAACAGGCCGATTTTATAGCCAACCATTTGGGTCCCGCTTTTCAACAGGCAGGAATTGATACTAAAATTATCATTTATGACCACAATGCAGACAGACCTGATTATCCAATAAGTGTCCTAAATAATGACGCAGCCAGACCATATATTGATGGTTCTGCTTTTCATCTTTATGCGGGAGATATAAATGCATTATCACAGGTGCATAACGCTTACCCTGACAAAGATTTATATTTTACCGAGCAATATACGTCCAGTTCCGGTGAATTTTCAGGAGATTTAAAATGGCATCTAAAAAATGTTATTATAGGCTCTATGAGAAATTGGAGTAAAACAGCACTTGAATGGAATTTAGCCAACGACCCCTCTTTTGGACCTCATACGGATGGAGGATGCACAACCTGTAAAGGTGCTATCACCATTAACAATAGCACAAGCTATACACGTAATGTGGGTTATTATATTATTGGCCATGCTGCCAAATTTGTTCCAACTGGTTCTACAAGAATTGCAAGTAACTTGACAGGGAATTTAAACAATGTCGCTTTCAAAACTCCAACCGGGAAAAAGGTTTTAGTTATTTTAAATGATGGCGATACATCGACAATATTTAATATTAATTACAATGGAAAATGGATTACAACATCGCTAAACAGCGGTTCAGTTGGAACCTATATTTGGTAAATAAATAGTAACAATAAATTATATATAATGAAAAACATATCGATTATCCTCCTTTTGGTTTTTGCATTTATAGGATGTGGACCTAAAGAAAAAGCCGATGTAAAGGTTGAAGCACCAATAGTGACAAAAAATGGAACCGCGATGGTTTATACTTCTGCACACAGCACAAATCTAAAACTTACACTTACAGATACGCTTCAGTTCAATGATCCTGAGCAACCTTTGGAAACAGAATTTGCTATTTTTGTTGATCCTAGCAAGCAATTTCAAACTTTTTTGGGTATTGGGGCTGCATTAACTGATGCGTCCGCAGAAACCTTCTATAAATTATCCGAAGAAAACCAAAAAATATTTATGGAAGCTTACTACAGCGTCGATAAAGGTATTGGTTATACCTTAGGAAGAACAATTATTCACAGTTGCGATTTTTCCAGTGAAAGTTACACCTATATAGAAGAAGGAGACGCTGAGTTAAAAACCTTCAACATTGAGCATGACAGAAAATACAGGTTGCCATTCACAAAATTGGCTATTGCTGCTGCCGGCGGAAAATTAACTATGTACGCCAGTCCTTGGAGTCCTCCAGCATTTATGAAAACCAACAACAATATGTTGCAGGGCGGAAAGTTAAAACCGGAATTTTATCAGCCTTGGGCAAATTATTATGCAAAATTTATAAAAGCCTACGAAAAGGAAGGAATTCCAATTTGGGGTTTAACTATTCAAAATGAGCCAATGGCGGTTCAGAGATGGGAATCTTGTATTTATACAGCAGAAGAAGAGCGAGATTTTTTAAAAAATTACCTGGGACCAACATTGGAAAAAGAAGGATTGGGTGATAAAAAAATTATTGTTTGGGATCACAACCGCGATTTAATGTTTCAAAGGGCAAGTGTCATCTTAAATGATCCGGATGCATCAAAATACGTTTGGGGAGTTGGTTTCCACTGGTATGAAGATTGGAAAGACGGTATTCCTATGTTCAATAATGTAAAAGCTGTAAATGAAGCCTATCCTGATAAAAACTTAATTTTTACGGAAGGCACCAATGAAAAATATGATTTAACAAGAATTGTGTCTGAAGATCCTAAATTGGCAGAACGTTACGGGAAATCTATGATTAATGATTTCAACAACGGAACTGTCGCTTGGACAGACTGGAATATTTTGTTAGATGAAACCGGAGGACCAAATCACGTTGGCAACTTATGCTTCTCCCCTGTTCACGGAGACACAAATACCGGTGAGCTCACGTTTACGAATTCCTATTATTATATCGGACATTTTTCAAAATTCATTCGTCCGGGTGCAAAAAGAATCTCCAGTGTTTCCAGCGCAAATAATTTGTTGACAACAGCCTTTTTAAATGAGGACGGAAGTTTAATAATTATTGTAATGAATCAGGGAGATATAGAATTAAACTATAGCCTGACGTTGAATTCAGAAATGGCCAAACTAACTGCTCCACCCCATTCCATTCAAACATTAGTTTATTAAGATGATACTTTTCTATTTTAATTAATCCCAATGAAAAAAATATTTTTTACACTTTTCTATTTTCTTACGTTGTCCTTATTCAGCCAGGGATATTTGCATAGCAATGGTCAAAATATTCATGACGGAAATGGAAATAACGTTATATTGAGAGGTTTAGGATTGGGAGGATGGATGTTACAAGAAGGCTACATGCTAAAAACAGGTTCATTTGCGGGACCACAACATAAAATTGAACAAAAAATAACAGAATTAATTGGCGTTGAAAATACAGTTGCGTTTTATGATGCCTATAAAGCAAATGGAATAACCAAAAGAGATATAGATTCATTGGCAGCCTGGGGATTTAATTCTGTCCGACTGCCAATGCATTATAAATTGTACACCTTACCTATTGAGGAAGAAATAGTTTCTGGCGATAACACTTGGTTGGAAGAAGGTTTTATGATGACCGATAATTTGTTAGACTGGTGTGCTGCTAATAAAATTTACCTGATTTTGGATTTACACGCAGCTCCGGGCGGTCAGGGTAATGATGCTAATATTTCAGATTATGATCCCGCTAAACCCTCACTCTGGGAAAGTCCGGCAAATCAGGATAAAACAGTTGCACTTTGGAAAAAGTTAGCTTTACGTTACAAAGACAGTCCATGGATTGGCGGCTATGATCTCATCAATGAACCCAACTGGAATTTCACGGGAACAAATAAAAATGGCTGCGATGAAACTGAGAATGCACCTTTAAGGGCTTTGCAAATTAAAATTACAAATGCCATAAGAGAAGTAGATACCAATCACCTGATTTTTATTGAAGGGAATTGCTGGGGAAACAATTACCAAGGTTTGTTTCCTCTTTGGGACAATAATATGGCTTTGAGTTTTCATAAATATTGGAACTTTAACGACCAGGCTTCCATACAAACAATGTTAGATTACAGAGCCAAATACAATGTGCCTATTTGGATGGGTGAAAGCGGTGAAAATTCTAATGTATGGTTCAAGGAAGCTATTTACTTGGTCGAATCAAATAATATAGGCTGGGCATTTTGGCCAATGAAAAAAATCGATAATATCGCAGGAATTACTTCTGTTTCAATAACACCAGAATACGAACAATTACTGGAATATTGGAAAAACGGAGGAACAAAACCAACGGAGGCCTTTGCAAAATCAGCCTTGATGCAAATAGCAGAAAATTATAAAATGGAACATCTAACCATCAAATATGATGTGATTGACGCCATGTTCAGACAAATTCAGACTACAGATACAAAAAAATATAAAAATCATCCGTTGCCGGGAAGAGTCTTTGCTACAGAATATGATTTGGGACAAAACGGAGCTGCTTATTCCGATAAAGATTTTGTTAATTATAGAGTTTCTACTGGAACTTCAACCCAATGGAATAAAGGAAATAAGATGAGAAACGATGGTGTTGATATTCAAGTTTGCAATGATAAAATCACGAACGGATTTCATGTTGCTTCTATCGAAGATGGTGAATGGCTGCAATTTACTTTCGATTTGATTTCAGATAAAAAATTCGATGTGGATATTCGTTATTCTAGTGATTCGGCTGGTGGTAAACTTTTTCTTAAGGATGAAAGCGAAAAAATATCTAAAACCGTTGATATTCCCTCATCTGGAGGAATTTCTAATTGGAAGGTGGTGACTTTAAAAAATGTAGTTTTAAAAAGGGGAACAAATAAAATTAGAGTCTATTTCGAAAAAGGAGATTTCAATTTAAACTTTTTAGAATTCAAAAATGCAAGAAGTATGGATGATGTGAAAAATCAATAATCGTTTTTCACATTCCGATAATAATTTAAATTAATTGAAAATATAATAATAAGAATTTTGAAATGAAAAAATCATATACCATCTCCATCAGTCTTATAGTTGCAATGGGAGGATTTCTTTTGGGATTCGACAGTGCTGTAATTTCAGGAGCCATAAACGGAATCAGAACCTATTTTGAAATGTCAGATTGGGAACTTGGATTCGCAGTGGGTTGCGTAATTTTTGGAGCTATGGCAGGAAACATCTTCGCAGGCCCGTTAAGTGATAAATTCGGTAGAAAAAAATTGTTGATTGTAACGGCATTGCTCTTTACTGTTTCTGCAATTTGGTCAGCAACAGCCACAGATTATATTTCTTTTGTTATCGCCAGAATTATCGGTGGCGTTGGTATTGGTGGAGCAATATTAATTGCTCCTATATATATTGCAGAAATTGCACCGCCTAAATTACGAGGGAGCTTGGTTTCTTTAAATCAGTTAAACATTGTATTGGGTATTTCCGTAGCTTATTTTTCTAATTATTTTTTAAAAGATATAGGAGGTGAAAGCTGGAGATGGATGTTAGGCGTAGAAGCCATTCCTGCAGCCATTTACTTTTTTGCGCTTTTCTTGGTCCCCAGAAGTCCCAGGTGGCTCATCCAAAAACTAAATGAAGTTAGCATCGCTAAAAAGATACTTCTAAAAATTGGGGGGGAAGAATTTGCAGATACAACCATTGGAGAAATTAAAAGAGGAATTGCAAAAAAAGAGGCCAAAGGAACTTATGCAGATTTCTTCAGCAAAAGAATGAGCGTTATTGTAATTATTGCTTTTGGGTTGGCCTTTTTTCAACAAATAACAGGAATTAATGCTATTTTTTATTACGCACCAACCATTTTTGAACAGGCAGGTGGAAGCACGGATGCTTCATTTTTACAGGCAATTGTTGTAGGACTTACCAATTTAGTGTTCACCTTCGTGGCCATTTGGTTTATAGATAGATTGGGTAGAAAACCTTTGCTATTAATAGGTACTTCTGCTATGGCAATTGCTTTAACTATGGCAACTTTAGCCTTTGACAATGCCACATACAGCTTTAACGATACCACGATTGCAAAAATTGAAAATGTGGACGTTGAATCAGCTCTAACACCTTTAAACGGATCAACATTTTCTTCTCAAAGTGAATTATTTTCGAATGTCGCTCCGCTTTTAAGTGAAGCGCAATTTCTTGAATTTAAACAGGGTGAAGTTAAACATTTCATTAGCATCAACGCCAATTTGGTATTGATTGCCATATTGCTTTATGTTGCGGCATTTGCAATTTCTTTAGGTCCTGTAATGTGGACGATGTTGTCGGAAATTTTTCCAGGAAATGTAAAAGGAATTGCCATTTCAATTGTTGGATTTTTTAACTCATTGGTAAGTTATACTGTTACACAGTTTTTCCCATGGGAGCTTACAAATTTAGGTCCAACGGTAACTTTTGCAATTTATGCCGGAATGGCTGTCTTATCAGTATTGTTCATTTATAAGTACGTGATAGAAACTAAAGGAAAAACTTTGGAAGAAGTTGAAGAATTATTAATAAAATCATAAAATTAAAAATGAAAATTACCTCTACCCTATTAATATGTATATTTTGTGTATTGAGTTGCGCCGAAATACCGCAAAAAACATCAACAGAATTACCCTTGGAAGAACCAGCTAAAGTAACCTTGACAAATACTGACGGAAACCACCAGCTTTTGGTGAATGGCGAGCCTTTTTTTATTAAAGGCGCCGGAGTGGAGTTTGGGAATATCGCAGCTGTAGCTAAACACAATGGAAATTCCTTTAGAACTTGGCGTACGGATAACGGGGAGCAAACAGGTAAAGAAATCTTGGATGAAGCTCACAAAAATGGACTGATGGTAACAATGGGAATTGATGTTGCCAGAGAACGTCATGGGTTTGATTATAATGACACCATTGCCGTAAAAAAGCAATTGGAACGTATTAAGAAAGAGGTAATAGCGTTAAAAGACCATCCTGCTTTAATGATTTGGGCTATTGGAAATGAATTAAATTTACGGTATACAAATCCGAAAGTTTGGGATGCCGTTAATGACATTTCTAAAATGATTCACGAAGTAGATCCAAATCATTTAACAACTACTGCACTTGCCGGAATTTCTAAAAAAGAAGTGGGTTTTATAAAAGAAAGAAGTCCGGATTTGGATCTATTGTCTATCCAAATCTATGGTGATTTATTAAAATTACCAAAACTGGTTGAAGACAGCGACTGGAAAGGAGCCTACATCGTTACAGAATGGGGAGCCACTGGTCATTGGGAAGTTCCTAAAACAGACTGGGGAGCACCAATTGAAGAGAATAGTACACTAAAAGCCTCTAATTATTTAAAAAGGTATCAAGGAGGCATTAAAGCCGATTCATTGCAGTGCATAGGCTCTTACGTTTTTCTTTGGGGACATAAGCAAGAACGAACTCCTACTTGGTATGGCGTGTTTTTAGAAGATGGAAAAGAAACAGAATCTGTTGATGTGATGCATTATGTTTGGAGCAATAAATGGCCTGAAAACAGAACACCTCAATTGGTTTCTTATGAAATCGATGGCAAAACAGCCTATGATAATGTAATCTTGAAAACGGGAAAACCATATACGGCATCTGTAAAAATTTCAGATTATGAAAATGACCCCATAAACTATTCATGGGAAATTTTACCCGAAAGTTCCGATTTAGGTGATGGCGGAGATTATGAAGAAAGACCAAAAAGTGTAGAATTTGTAATCGTTAGCCAAAAAGAGGGAGAGCTTACATTTAAAACGCCGGCTGAGGGACTTTATCGATTATTTGTTTATGCTAATGATAGCCATGGTCATGCTGCTACAGCTAATATTCCTTTTAAAGTGAAATAAAGGAAGACTATTAATAAGAAAATTAAAATTTCTGCTAAGACATTTTTTAAAGAAGATTAACATTAAATTTTAATAAATAAAAAAAATATTCAATGTATATAGGAGGAAATAAAGCTTTTTTTGAAGCGAATGAAGTAAAGGGAGAATTAGTAACTATTGGCGATGAAAGTTATTATAAGATTTCAAATGTGAGTGAAATGAGGCCGTTTTTCATGAGTATTGTGAGTAATTCAAATCATTGGATGTTTATATCCAGTAGAGGTGGATTATCTGCGGGAAGAAAAAATAGTGACAACGCTTTATTTCCGTATTACACCGATGATAAAATTACAGAAAGCTCGGAAATTACAGGAAGTAAAACCATAGTACAAATTCATTTAGACGGGAAAACCTATTTGTGGGAGCCATTTTCAAATAGATACGAAGGTGTTTATAAAATCAGCAGAAATTTGTACAAAAACAGTTATGGCAATAAGTTGATTTTTGAAGAAATTAATCATGATTTAGGTGTTTCTTTTAAATACGAATGGTGTTCAAGCGATAAATATGGATTTGTAAAAAAATCCACCATCGTCAATGATACTGATAAGACACTGAAGATTACCATTTTAGACGGGATTCAAAATATTCTGCCTTACGGAGTTTCATCAGACTTACAAAACGCCAGCAGTAACTTAGTTGATGCTTATAAAAAATGTGAGTTAGAAGCTGAAGTTGGTTTAGGAATTTACGCGTTAAGTGCAATAATTGTGGATAGAGCAGAACCAAGTGAAGCTTTAAAGGCAAATATTGTGTGGTCCATTGGAGTGGAAAAGCCAACTTATTTAATATCATCATTACAATTAGATAATTTCAGAAAAGGAAAAGAAATTCTACAGGAAATTGATGTGAAAGCTGAAAAAGGAGCTTATTTTACCTGTTCAGAGATTACTATAAAAGGGAATGCTGAAAAATCCTGGATGCTTGTAGCAAATGTAAATCAATCCATTGTTGCTGTTAATGAAATTGTGGAAACCATTAAAAATGAAAAAAATATAGCGAACTTAATTCAAGAAAATATTGAAGAAGGTACCGATAAATTAATTCAGCTTACAGGAGCTTCAGACGGAATACAATTATCAAATGATAATTTAATGAACTCCCGACATTTCTCAAACACCCTTTTCAACATTATGCGTGGTGGTATTTTTGATAATAACTACCAAATTGAAAAAAACGATTTTATAAAATACATAGCAAAAGCCAATAAAAAAGTTTTAAAGAAAAAAGCTGAGTCTTTAGAACAATTGCCTGACTTGTTTTCACTTAGTTATTTAAAAGAATTTGCCGAACAAAATGAAGATAAAAATTTAAAAAGACTTTGTTTTGAATATATGCCCCTGAAATTTAGCCGACGCCATGGAGATCCAAGCAGACCTTGGAACAAATTTTCTATCAATACAAGAAATGAAGTGGATGGTTCAAAAATTTTAGATTATGAAGGGAACTGGAGAGATATTTTCCAAAACTGGGAAGCCCTGGCACACTCCTACCCTGCATTTACTGAAAGTATGATTCATAAATTTTTAAATGCTACAACATTTGATGGCTACAACCCATACCGTGTAACAAAAGATGGTTTTGACTGGGAAACAATTGAACCGGATAATCCGTGGTCATATATTGGTTATTGGGGAGATCATCAAATTATCTATTTATTGAAGCTTTTAGAAATTATTGAAAATCATTACCCAAATAAATTAGCTAAACATTTTAATGAAGAAAATTTTGTTTATGCCAATGTTCCTTACAAAATTAAAAGTTATGAGGATATATTAAAGAATCCTAAAGATACCATTGAATTTGATGAAGAATTGGATGAAAATATTACCCAAAAGAAAATTCAGCTAGGTGCAGATGGTGCTTTGTTAAGAGATGAAAATTATTTTATTTATAAAGTAAACTTTATTGAAAAAATATTAGCGACAGTGTTGGCAAAAGTATCAAACTTTATTCCTGAAGGTGGTATTTGGATGAATACACAACGTCCGGAATGGAATGATGCCAACAATGCTTTAGTTGGAAATGGTATTTCAATGGTAACTTTATATTACTTAAGACGCTTTTTGAAATTTTTTGAAGAGTTGGTTTCAAAATCAGATTTAGATACTGTTGAAATTTCTGATGAATTGGTGGAATTTTTTAACGGTGTTTCAACAGTACTTGGGGACAATAAAAAAATATTAGCAGGAAAAATTTCAGATAAAGATAGAAAAACAGTTTTAGACGGACTTGGAATTGCCGGAAGCACTTATAGAGGAGCTATTTATAAAAACGGATTTTCAAGCAATAAAGAAACTATTTCTAAAAAAGATTTAATAAAATTTACAAAAGTAGCACTTCAATATATTGACCATTCAATTGATGCGAATAAAAGACCTGATAATTTATATCATGCTTATAATTTAATGACCCTTGAAAACGAAGGAGAAGTGTCAATATCGAACTTGCCTGAAATGTTAGAAGGTCAGGTTGCTGTTTTAAGTTCGGGATATCTTTCATCTGCTACGAGTTTGGAACTGTTAGATAGTTTAAAAGCCAGTTCATTGTTCAGGCCGGACCAGTACAGTTATATTTTATATCCAAATAAAGAACTGTCAAGATTTAGAGATAAAAACAACATTTTGGAAACCGATGTTAATAAATCATCATTATTAAAACAACTTGTAAAAGATGGAAATTCTCAAATAGTTGAAAAAGATTGTTTAGGGAACTACCATTTCAATGCCAGTTTCAATAATGCCAATATTCTAAAACAAAGATTAGAGGAACTTCCCGAGACGTATCAATCTCTAATTGAAAAAGACACAAAATTGGTATTGGGTGTTTTTGAAAAAATATTTAATCATAAAGCATTTACAGGCAGATCCGGAACATTTTTTGGCTATGAAGGACTTGGTTCAATTTATTGGCATATGGTTTCAAAATTATTGCTAGCAGTTCAGGAAAGTTGTTTAGCAGCTATTGAAAACAAAGAAAGTAATGTGTTAATAGGAAAAATGTTGGATCATTACTATGAGATTAATGAAGGAATAGGTGTGCATAAATCACCTAAATTATATGGCGCTTTTCCAACCGATCCATATTCACATACACCTGGAGGAAAGGGAGCGCAACAGCCAGGAATGACAGGGCAGGTTAAAGAAGATATCTTAAGTCGTTTTGGAGAACTCGGTGTTTTTGTTGAAGACGGCAAATTAGTGTTTAAGCCTCAATTATTGAGAGTTGGAGAGTTTTTAAAGGAACCTAAGGTTTTCAAATACACAAACATCAATAAAGAGGTTAAGGAAATTCAATTGGAAAAAGATTCACTTTGTTTCACTTATTGTCAAATCCCGGTAATTTACAAGTTATCAAATAAAGAAAAATTAAATATTGATTTTAATAATGATTCAATTCTTGAATTTGACAGTTTAAATATTGATCTCCAAACAAGCAAAAAAGTGTTTGAAAGAACGGGAGAAATACGACAAATTACAGTGTATATAAACAAATAAAAATTGGATATCAAATTCTAATAATTATTGACTTTCGGGTTTTTAGTTATTCTAAAAAAGCATCCTAGAGGCATCTTGTTAATTGATGAGTAGGTTATAATTAAACATAAAGAAGAGCCGGTTAAGCAAGTTTTATCGCTTCCAATGACCATTAAATAGAATCACATTAAGTTAATTTTAAAGCATGAAAACATTCAATAAATACATTTATACCCTTTTTGTCCTTATGGTAGTAGGTTGTAATGAAAAACAAGCACCGTTATCGGTTGAGGTTTATGAAACTTCCGCAAGTGGTAATAAACTAAAAAAAATAACAGAATTCTCTTCCGGAAATGAGAGTGCTGTCATAAAATTATTACCTGATGAAAAATTTCAAACAATTACCGGATTTGGAGGGTCGTTTACAGAAGCTTCGGCCTATCTGTTGAACAAATTAAGTAAACAGAAACGTGATACGATTTTAGAGGCATATTTTGGGGAAAATGGCGCAAAATACTCTTTGACCCGGACTCATATGAATTCCTGTGATTTTTCTTTAAGCAATTATTCTTATGCTCCTGTTGAAGGAGATAAAGAATTAAAGAATTTTTCTATAGAAGAAGATCGTGATGATTTAATTCCAATGATTAAGGATGCAATGGCTGTATCTAAAGATGGATTTAAAATTCTGGCATCACCTTGGACAGCGCCACCCTGGATGAAAGATAATAATGATTGGAGAGGCGGTAAATTATTGCCTGAATATTATGACACTTGGGCATTATTTTTCTCTAAGTACCTTGATGCATATAAAGCTGAAGGAATCGATATTTGGGGTTTCACAGTAGAAAATGAACCTTTAGGAAACAACAATAATTGGGAGAGTATGCATTACTCCCCTGAAGAGATGACTGCCTTTGTAAAAAATTACTTAGGACCAAAATTGGAAGCAGATAAACACAACGTAAAAATCCTTGGCTATGATCAAAACCGTGGGGAAGAGCTAAATGAATGGGTTAAAGTAATGTATCAAGATGAAGCATCATCTAAATACTTTGATGGTACCGCTGTGCATTGGTATGGTAGTACCTACGATTGGTTTCCTGAATCATTACAGTTTGCGCATAATGCCGCTCCTGATAAATACCTGATTCAATCTGAAGCTTGTGGAGATTCAGAAGTACCCAAGTGGCAAGATGATGCATGGTATTGGTCCAAAGAAGCAACCGATTGGGGTTGGGATTGGGCTCCGGAAAAAGACAAACATTTGCACCCTAAATATTCACCCGTGTATCGTTATGCAAGAGATATAATAGGGTGTATGAACAATTGGGTAGATGGCTGGATTGATTGGAATATGGTTTTAGACAAGCAAGGCGGGCCAAATTGGTTTAAAAACTGGTGTTTAGCTCCAGTAATTGTAGATGCGGAAAAAGATGAGGTTTACTTTACGCCAATCTATTATACTTTAACGCATTTCAGCAGATATATAAGACCGGGAGCTGCGAGAATTGGTTTTGAAAATACAGATGACAGCCTTATGGTAACAGCTGCCCAAAATCCTGACGGATCTATTACAGTTGTAATTTTAAATCAAGATTTAGCTGCGAAAAATTTTGTACTTTCTTTAGGCGAAAGTTCAACAGAGATAAAAATTAGTGCTCAGGCCATTCAAACCATTATAATTCCTAGAAATGAATAAATTGACAAATAATAATTCTTAAAAATCCAAAACACATGTCAGATAATAAAATTACAACCAGACATAAAGTGCCCTTTGGAAAGAAAGTAGCCTTTGGACTAGGTATGCTTGCAAATCAAATGTTTCCTGCTGCCCTGGGTATTTTTATGGTTATATTGGTACAAGACCTAAAATTCCCAGGATGGATGTGGGGTATTTTGTTTTTCTTACCACGAGTATTTGACGCCGTCACGGATCCCATTATGGGTTTTATTTCAGACAATACAAAATCTGTTTGGGGACGGAGAAGACAATATGTATTTATTGGTGCCATCATTATGGGCATTTCCTTTGTTTTAATGTGGCAATTGTATAGAGAAAATGGTATAGATTATAATTTCATCTACTTCCTGCTTTGGTCGTTTGTTTTTTATTTAGGACTAACTATTTTCAGTGTTCCCTATGTGGCGATGGGTTATGAAATGAGTGATGATTTCCACGAACGAACAAATATTATGGCCGTTGCACAATGGATCGGTCAATGGGCCTGGGTAATCGCACCTTGGTTTTGGGTAGTAATGTATGATCCAGATTGGTTTCCCAATGCCGATACAGCAACGAGAACGCTGGCCATTTGGGTAGGTGTAGGATGCGCCCTTTTAGCAATGATTCCGGCCATATTCATTAAGAGTAAATCTACTAAAAATGACAACAGCCTGACACCGTTAACCTTTAGGACTATTGGAAGTAGTTTGAAGGAAATTATAAAAGGTTTCAAAGAGGCGTTTAGTTATGAAGCGTTCAGAAAACTTTGTATTGCTACATTCTTAATTTTCAATGCCTTCAATACCATTGCGGCCTTTTCCTTCTTCATTGTAGTTTACTACCTGTTTAATGGAAATGCAGGAGATGCCGGTATATGGCCTACCCTATTTGGGAGTGTTGGTGCTTTGGTAACTACTTTTTTAGTAATCCCAATTGTAGCCTGGATGTCCAGACAAATGGGTAAAAAGAACGCTTTTTTGCTTTCTCAAGGAATATCGGTTATCGGGTATTTAATGCTTTGGTTTCTCTTCATCCCAGGTAAACCCTATATGTTCTTGTTCGCATTACCCTTTTTCTCATTTGGTATTGGAAGTTTGTTTACTTTAATGATGTCTATGACTGCAGATGTTTGCGATTTGGATGAATTGAATACAGGCAAGCGAAGGGAAGGAATATTTGGTGCCATTTACTGGTGGATGGTAAAGTTTGGTTTTGCAATTGCAGGTTTATTAAGTGGTGCAATTATGACTCTGGTAGGCTTTGATCCCGATTCTGCTGCAAATTCTGAATTTGCCATTACAGGCTTGAGGATCTTTTACTCCGGGATTCCTATATTAGGTACTCTTACTGCTATGTATATTATGCGTAATTATGATCTTACTGAGGATAAAGCAAATCAAATCAGCAAAGAATTAGAAAAGAAAAAAGCTCTTAAACCTTCCGGTTATACAAACATGAGGTTGCTTTCAGAAATTAATATTGATGTTCTATCAGAAAAAGAACTAAAAGAAAAATTCCCACAGTTTTTCGCAACTAAAGTAGATTTTTCATCTTTTTCAAAAGAAGATATTCAGCATGAATTCACCAATGTTTTTCAAAAAGGAATGCCTGGCATATGTTTTAGTGCATATAAGAGTGGACAAGAACCTGGTGACCCCATTACTGAAAAACAAATAAGAAAACGATTAGAAATACTTAAACCACACACAAAATGGATAAGAGTTTTTTCTTGTACCAATGGGCATGAAAAAATACCTAAAATAGCAAAAGAAATGGGGTTAAAAACCATGGTGGGTGCCTGGTTGAGTAATGATATGGAAAAGAACGAAATAGAAATTAAAGCTCTAATAGAATTAACACAAAATGATCTAGTTGATATTGCTGCAATTGGAAATGAAGTACTTTATAGAGAAGAATTGAGTGAAGAAACTATTATTAATTATATCCATCAGGTTAAAAAGGCTACAAAAAACACGCTCGTTGGTTGTGTAGATGTTTATTATGAATTTGCAAACAGACCTCAATTAACAGCTGCATGTGACGTGATTTTAGCCAATTGCTATCCTTTTTGGGAAGGAGCAGATATTAAAATGTCAGGATTTTACCTTCAGGAAATGTATCGCAAAACACGCGATGCAGCTCAATGGAAAAAAGTAATTCTAACCGAAACGGATTGGCTAAGTAACGGCGAAGTAATAGAAGCAGCTGAAC
>ERZ1284729.86-NODE-86-length-15634-cov-11.741768_pt1 | contig 15634 bp, 15 predicted proteins | sample MGYA00454602_ERZ1284729 | MGnify/ENA primary metagenome ERZ1284729 (study PRJEB36292, sample SAMEA5787381) | metagenome | biome: Arctic soil; feature: perennial spring outflow channel; material: sediment | place: Canada | collected 2017-07-08 | depth 0.05 m ... | reverse complement strand
TTCAATTTAAAATCATATTCATACTTGTTTCTGCTCCCTTTTGGGATCTCTATCAATACATCAAAAGTCTCTGACATTTTTCATTATGTTTTATTCAATTTTGAGGAAGTGAATATAATGATTTTCAGCCGCATAAGCCCATTTAAAAATGAAAACCAAAAGCGGCGGTTACTCCAAAGGTACGAGCATCAGGATTATCGAAATAATTTCCGCGATAATGAACGTCTATTCTTATAAATTTAAAAATATTCCCAACTCCCACACTATATTCATAATAAGGCTGGTTATTCGGGGCTATCAAAGGCAGACCCGAGGCATCCAAATTTTTATTTTCCTCGGAAATTTCTCCCCATACTCCCTTTATTCCAACAATTTCCCGAAGATTTAGTTCCCGAAGTAAAGGGATCCTCGAAAAGATCCTGCCATTAAAATTGTGTTCAAAATGCACCGCTACATAAGTGTCGGTTACAAATTCATAGAAATTCAACAAAGGAAAGGTGTTGTAAAGTGCAAAATATGTTTGGTTGCCCGGCACCACGTTCAGCAATCCCAGTGGCACTTCCCCAAATATTTTACCAGCCTCAATACTGGCATTGGCTTTTCCAAATCCTCCAATTAGAAAAGGTTGATTGTAAAAAAACTGCACCTTTTTATATTCGAAATCACTGTTTAAAACACTCTTTATTCCCAGGCTGTAATTCAGGAATAAGGTAGGGAAATCCTCTGCGTTCACTATGTTCCGCTCAACCCCAAAACCTGATGTTTTTTTTCCAGGAGTATAAGTTAAAATAGTTGAAATTTCAGCCTGATTTATTTCTGAAGCTGTTTGGCTGAGTGCCTCATCTGTATAATAATCAAGGCTAAAGGTGGGAGAAGCCGGTTTTAAAATTCTGTAGGAAGCCCCAACGCGGACATTAAAATTCTTGAATGGTTCAATTTCTAAAGCTAATATTGAAAGATTAATCGAACTCAGTTTATCATTATCACCTACATTTATAAGGGAAGAAGAAGCTAAACTCCTTCCGAGTATATCGGTGGAATTTGTGAGGCTTGTGCCCAACTGTTCTATGTCTCGCCGATTTCCTCCAGAAAGAATCAATCTGGACTTCTTATCCATCAATATTTTCCCGGAGATCCCATATTTAAACTTTTGATCCTTCAGGCCATAAGCCAGGTAACCTTCAATTCGCCAGGGATCGTTAAAACCAAAATAGGTGCGCCCTCCACCTCGTATTCGCAAGCCTTCCACATCGTTATATCCGAAAGTAGAATAAATAGGACCGTAATCCCAGTCATTAAATTCCATGTAGCCTGTAGCTAAAGTTTTGGTTAGGTTAAAAATCCTCGTAAAAGCCTTTACCGTTTGCAGGGTGTCTATCATTTTGTATACTCCCCGTTGATTTTCACTAAGGGGTTCCAGCCTGTTTTTAATCCAAAAATCATCGTTGCGGTTGTACACTGATTCCTGAAATTCAAAAACTTCTTTGTCATAATATTTGGAAGGATGTTTTTCATCAAATTTGTAATTATCATACAAGAGCGTCCTTTTTCCATAAATGCCCCGGGCGTCTTCCTTCTTCTCAAATGAAAAATCGGCCATGAAAAAGTCCCTTGTCATCAGGAAAATTGAGTCATTTAAGACCTCAAATTCCTGTTCAATATAAACTCCTTTTACCCAGTTGACATTGGCATCATCGGCCATTTCCAGATTTATTTTAGCGACTGCCCAGGTGGTATCGTTAACCCAAAAATCACCTTTGAATGTCAATTCATTTTTTCTCCGCGGATAATAAACAATATTGTAACACCATTTGTCACCTATAAAGGCAGTATCGGCAAGCACATAATTGTAATTGTCTATCCCCGTAGTAGAAAGTGGACTAATAAAACTTTTATCAAAAAATTTCAGGTAATTGTCATATACATCTACTTCCCTGTAGATGTCTTTTATTCCGGAAATAAGAGTTTGATTGTTATTGAATCCTGAATTTTTATTCCCAATCAGATCTTCCCTTTTTTTACCCGTTAAATTATCGCCCGATACCTGCATCACAGATTCATTGATGAAAATTGGCAAATAGGTTTTGCCTGTAACCCTATTAGTATCCAGATTATCAAAAATAAATTCCATCCCATTAAAAATCTTGCTTTTAATTAGCGAACTGTCAATTTTATTGAGATCAAATTCCAGCTTTTCATATCTTCTATATTCATACTGATCGAATTTTTTGACACCATTTTCCCGTCGGTTTTCCCAAATTTTTCTCAGGATATCCAGGGCGGGATTATTTTTTTTGGAAGTTTTTCCCTGATAGATAACCACTTCAGACAAAGATTCTGTCTCCTCCTTTAAAATCACTTTTAAATTAAGGTTATCCCCTTTGTTCAATTGTAGAATTAGGGGTTTATACCCTATATAGGAAAATTCAACTGAATCGTAATTTTTATCTGATTTTAAATAAAATTTTCCTTCTTCTGTAGTATTTGTTCCTTCAGTTGAATTTAGAAAAATCACATTGGCGAAAGGCACAGAAAGGCCGTTTTCATCTATCAAAACACCGCTAACCCTGGTTTGTGACCAGACGTTGAAAAGTGAAAATAAAAAGACTGCAAAAAAAAGAGTTTGTTTCATATATATTATGAACAAAAAAAGCTTCATTTTTATAAATGAAGCTTTAAAAGTAAGTTGAATAGTTTATTTATAAAGCACCTTTTTTACAGCTTTAACAACATCATCGCTATTTGGCAACCATTCCTTAAACAACCCAGGAGAATAAGGCGCAGGAGTATCAGCCGTGTTTATTTTTACGATGGGTGCGTCCAGATAATCAAATGCATGCATTTGAACGTGATAGGTTATTTCGGTTGATACATTTCCATAAGGCCAGGCTTCTTCCAAAATCACCAAACGGTTGGTTTTTTTAACCGATTTCAAGATCATCTCATAATCCAATGGTTTCACAGTTCGCAAATCGATAATCTCACAGGAAATATTTTCTTTTTCCAATTGATCAGCCGCTTTGTAGGCTTCCTTGATAATCTTTCCAAAAGAAACTATAGTGACATCGGTTCCTTCACGTTTTATATCGGCTACTCCAATTGGAATAAGGTATTCTTCTTCCGGTACTTCTCCTTTATCGCCATACATTTGCTCACTCTCCATAAAAATTACCGGATCGTTATCGCGAATAGCTGATTTTAAAAGCCCTTTGGCATCATAAGGATTTGATGGTACAACTACTTTTAATCCGGGACAATTTGCGAACCAGCTCTCAAAAGCTTGCGAGTGGGTTGCTCCCAACTGACCCGCAGAACCTGTTGGTCCACGAAAAACGATTGGAATATTAAATTGCCCACCGCTCATTTGATGCATCTTGGCCGCATTACTTATTATTTGATCCATCCCTACCAAAGCAAAGTTAAAGGTCATATATTCCACAATTGGCCTGTTGCCAATCATAGCGCTTCCAATGGCAATTCCCGTAAAACCAAGTTCTGAAATTGGAGTGTCAATTACGCGATCCGGTCCAAATTCATCCAACATACCTTTTGAAGCTTTGTATGCTCCATTATATTCTGCAACCTCTTCTCCCATCAGATAAATGCTCTCATCTTTGCGCATCTCTTCGCTCATTGCCTGTTGGATAGCTTCTCTAAATTGAATTGTCTTCATTATATAGTAATATGTTATTATCTTATTCCGTAAAGGCAAAAATAGCAATTCGCGAAAGTTTATACTACTACTTAACAATAAAAAATTCATTATGCGTGCATAGTAACTGTTTTATAAATTTGTTTATCTTCGTAAACAGGAATGTAAAATATATTAAAAAAGACTTTATATATGAAAATATTAGTGTGTATAAGCCACGTCCCGGACACCACCTCAAAAATCAATTTTACAGATAACAATACCGAATTTGATACAAATGGGGTGCAATTTGTCATCAACCCCAACGACGAATTTGGTCTTACCCGAGCCATGTGGTTTAAGGAAAAACAAGGTGCTACCGTTGACGTAGTAAATGTAGGCGGACCCGAAACAGAACCAACCCTACGCAAAGCATTAGCCATTGGCGCCGACAGTGCCATTCGGGTAAATACACCTGCAACCGATGGCTTCCAGGTCGCCAAACAATTGGCCAAAATTGTAAAGGATGGGGAATATGATCTTATTATTGCCGGAAGGGAATCTTTAGACTATAACGGAGGAATGGTGCCAGGAATGTTGGCCGCATTGCTAAATGCAAATTTTGTAAACACCTGTATTGGTTTAGAAGTTGAAGGAGATAAAGTTACAGCCATTCGCGAAATCGATGGAGGAAAGGAAACTCTAAGCACATCTTTTCCACTGGTAATTGGAACCCAAAAAGGTCTTGTAGAAGAAAGTGATTTGCGGATCCCCAATATGAGAGGAATTATGCAGGCTAGAAAAAAACCATTAAATGTGGTTGAACCTATAGAGACAACTCCTCAGACAACAATCGAGAAATTTGAAAAACCGGCTCCAAAAGGAGCAATCAAATTAATTGATGCTGATAATTTAGACGAATTAATCAATTTGCTCCACAACGAGGCGAAAGTGATCTAACAAGAGACAAATTAATCTCAAGTCTTATAAAAAATCATAAACAGAAATAAAAAAATATAAAGATGTCAGTATTAGTATATACAGAATCAGAGGAAGGCAAATTCAAAAAAGCTTCTTTGGAAGTTGCTTCTTACGCCAAAGAAGTCGCGCAATTACTTCAAACCACAGTTACTGCAGTTACTTTTAATAACAAGGACACTTCGGAACTTAAAAATTACGGAGTAGACAAGGTACTGAATGTAACCAATGAAAAATTGGGGAATTTCAATGCAGAAGCTTACGCAGATGTTTTAAAACAGGCTGCTGAAAAGGAGGGATCAAAAGTTGTAGTTTTAAGTCAATCTGCTAATAGTAAATATGTTGCTCCACTTCTTGCTGTTCACTTAAATGCCGCTTATGTTTCAAATGTTTTGAACTTGCCTGAAAGCGTTGATCCTTTTACAGTGAAACGATCAGCTTTTACCAATAAAGCCTTTAGTCATACAAAAATTGAAACCGATATTAAAATTCTCGGTTTATCAAATAACTCCTTCGGATTAAGAGAGAGTCAAGGCAGTGCAACTGCTGAGGAATTTAGTCCAACTTTATCTGATGCAGATTTTTCAGTAAAAGTCGTTAGTGTTGATAAAGCAAAAGACAAAGTTTCCATAGCCGATGCCGATATAGTAGTTTCAGGTGGCCGTGGACTTAAAGGCCCCGAAAACTGGGGAATGATTGAAGATCTTGCCGATACCTTAGGAGCTGCTTTGGCTTGTTCTAAACCGGTAAGTGATATGGGGTGGAGACCTCACGGCGAACACGTGGGACAAACAGGAAAACCGGTAGCTTCAAATTTATATATCGCTATAGGAATTTCAGGGGCAATTCAGCATTTAGCGGGTGTAAATGCCTCAAAGGTAAAAGTTGTGATTAATAATGACCCAGAAGCTCCTTTTTTCAAGGCTGCAGATTATGGTGTAGTAGGCGATGCTTTCGAAATTGTTCCAAAATTAACCGAAAAACTAAAAGAATTTAAAGCTAAAAACGCATAATTTTTTTAACTTGCAAGTCTTTATAAGGGCTGTCTGAATTTGATAAAATTCTATATCCGGGCAAGCCCTTTTAATTTATTGATATATGAGTTTAGTACGCCTTATTATTAAAGGAATATCTTATAGTCAAACACAAAATGGAGCCTATGCCCTCATACTAAGTGAGGTGGATGGTGAAAGAAAATTGCCTATTGTAATTGGTGCTTTTGAAGCCCAATCCATTGCTATTGCTCTGGAAAAAGAAATTAAACCCCCGCGACCACTTACCCATGATCTGTTCAAAAACTTTTGCGACAGGTTTGAAATTATTGTGAAACAAGTGATCATTCATAAACTGGTAGACGGGGTATTTTATTCAAGCCTTATTTGCGAAAGGGACAAAATAGAAGAAATTATAGACGCCAGAACCAGCGATGCGATAGCTTTGGCTTTGCGATTTAATGCCCCTATATTTACTTATAAAAATATTTTGGACAAAGCCGGGATCTATTTACAAGGTGAGCCGGGTGCCGAGGAAACTTCCTCCAAGGAAGATGCTGAAATTACCGATATACTTACTGAAAACAAAGAGCCCGAAGTAGCCAATTATAAAAACTTGTCTTTAAATGAACTTGAAACCTTACTCTCGCAAGCTGTTAAAAATGAAGATTACGAGAAAGCCGCCAGAATTAGAGATGAAATTTCAAAACGCAATTAAGATTTTTTTGTAAATGACGAAATATTGGTATTGCCTGTTCTTTTTTATATTCGGAATTTTTGCTATCCAATCTCAAGATCTTTCCAAAGACTGGAGTTTTCAATCAACTGAAAAGTCCGGTGAAATTCAAAACAATTTTTCCCCTAAAGATATATTATCAATAACTGATGGTCGTTTCGAGATCAAATCGGCCGGCGGTGATACAATCAAATCCCAGGGCGATTACCTTTACCAAAATAACCTTTTGGTGTTTTTCTACAATCCACCCAACGATACTATCCGGAAATACCGAATTTCGGAAATAAGTGATAGTTCTCTTATAATTTCAGACAATTACAATACCTACAGGTTTAAGGAAAGACCTGAACTCCTGGAAGATATCATTCCTGTTAACACCGCAAAACAAATTATTCCAAGTAGCGGATTTTCTGTAAGCAGCCTCTGGCGAGGTCTATTAGGAATGCTGGCATTGCTGCTTATCGCCTACTTTTTTAGCAGCAATAAAAAAGCCATTAACTGGAAAACGGTTTTAATAGGTCTTGCAGCACAAATGCTACTAGCAATTGGGGTTTTAAAAATAACCTTCGTCAAGAATATCTTTGAATTTGTCGGGAAGATATTTGTGCTGATTCTGGATTTCACCCGTGCCGGAAGTGAGTTCTTATTGGGGGGAATGATGGACATTGAGAGTTTTGGTTTTATTTTCCTGTTCCAGGTATTGCCAACCATCATCTTCTTTTCAGCACTTACTTCGGTGCTGTTTTACCTGGGAGTTATCCAAATTATTGTAAAAGGTCTGGCCTGGGTTTTAACCAAACTGATGGGAATTTCCGGAGCAGAAAGTTTAAGCGTTGCCGGAAATATATTTTTAGGACAAACCGAAGCACCTTTAATGATCAAGGCCTATCTGGAACGCATGAACCGTTCTGAAATATTGTTGGTAATGATTGGTGGGATGGCCACGGTGGCTGGAGGAGTTTTGGCAGCTTATATAGGTTTTCTGGGCGGTGATGATCCCGCATTACGCCTGCAGTTTGCAAAACACCTGCTCGCAGCCTCGGTAATGGCAGCGCCGGGAGCCATAGTTATTTCCAAAATATTATTGCCGCAAACAGAACCTGTTAACACCAATGCAGAAGTTTCTTCGGAAAAAATCGGGTCTAATATCCTGGATGCCATAGCAAACGGAACTACCGAAGGATTGAAACTCGCTGCCAATGTAGCAGCTATGTTATTGGTTTTTATAGCCTTTATAGCCATGATCAATTACATTCTTGGTTGGCTTGGTGGTATTACTACTCTAAATTCAGTAATGGCTGAATATACCCCCTATTCAAAAATCTCCATCGAATCTGTTTTAGGGATTATTTTTGCCCCGCTTATGTGGCTTATTGGTGTTGCGAAAGAAGATATGATGCTGATGGGACAATTGCTGGGAATAAAACTTGCCGCCAGTGAATTTGTGGGATATATACAATTGGCCGAATTAAAAAACCCTATTAACGCGTTGAGCTTAAATTACGAAAAATCAATTATCATGGCCACCTATATGTTGTGCGGATTCGCGAATTTTGCTTCAATTGGAATTCAAATTGGCGGAATTGGTTCGCTCGCGCCCGGAAAACGAAAAACACTTTCTGAATTCGGAATGAAAGCGCTTATAGGGGGAACTATTGCGTCGCTTTTATCTGCAACTATCGCCGGGATGCTTATTGGGTAGAAATTAGTCCGGGGTACAATTAAATATTATTTTTAGATTTAATTATTATCAATAATTCCATCGATTCAGGTTTAAATTAAACTTCAATTCCATATTTTAGCATTAAATAAATTTGGCATTTAAAATAATTAAAACACCAAATTTAAATCAGGAACTGCTCCAAAAAAGCAATCAATAAAGTGTTATGAAACATCCATTAGAAAAATTTTCTCACACAGGGGAATGATTATATGGATGTTACATATGTCCGCTAAAACAATAATATAAACAGATGAAACAATATCACGATCTATTAAAACACGTTTTAGAGAACGGAATTCAAAAGGGAGACCGTACCGGCACAGGCACTAAAAGTGTCTTCGGATACCAGATGAGGTTTGACCTTAAGGAGGGTTTTCCAATGGTTACCACCAAAAAACTTCATTTAAAATCTATTATTTATGAACTGCTCTGGTTTTTAAACGGTGATACCAATATTAAATATCTTCAGGAAAACGGGGTGAAAATTTGGAATGCATGGGCAGATGAAAACGGAGATCTGGGACCAATATACGGCCACCAATGGAGGAACTGGAATAATGAAGATATAGACCAGATCAAAGAATTGATTTACACGTTAAAGAATAATCCCAATAGTCGAAGAATGTTAGTTTCGGCCTGGAACCCTTCGGTTTTGCCGGACACTTCCAAATCTTTTTCAGAAAATGTAGCTAACGGAAAAGCGGCATTACCACCCTGCCACGCATTTTTTCAATTTTATGTAGCCGATGGAAAGTTATCTTGTCAGCTTTATCAGCGTAGTGCCGATATTTTTCTAGGTGTTCCTTTCAATATTGCCTCCTATGCCTTGTTTACAATGATGGTTGCGCAGGTATGTGGTTATGAACCGGGAGATTTTATTCACACCTTTGGAGATGCCCATATATATAACAATCATATAGAACAAGTGGAACTTCAGCTATCCAGGGAATTCCGGCCATTGCCTGTTATGAAGATCAATCCGGAGGTCAAAGATATTTTTGGCTTCAAATTTGAAGACTTCAGTTTAGAAAGTTATGATCCGCATCCACATATTAAAGGTAAAGTTGCCGTTTAAACCTACTTATGAAAAAACACATTCTTATTTCAGCCATTTTCTTATTTACCAGCTTATCCTATGCCCAGGAAGGGGTGAAAGTTGCAGGCAATTCTGTATCAACAAGAGAAATCGCTCCTGTATGGCCGGGTTGTGAAGGCAGTGAATTGTCGTCAAAAGACTGTTTCAACAAAAAATTAAACATTCATATAAAAGAGAACTTTAAGTATCCGCGGGATTCCAAAGGAGGTTTTATAAGAGGAAAATCCACGATTAGCTTTTGCATAGACGAAAACGGAAAAGTTGCTGATGTATCAGCAACAGGACCGGAAAAAGCCGTAAATCAGGAAGCCGTTAGAATAGTCAAATTATTTCCAAAAATGAAACCAGGCTATAGTGGCGGAAAACCTAAAAAGATCGATTATAAAATGGCTTTAAATTTTTAAACATAGGGCCTTCCCTACTTTAACTATGCCTTAACTTTTGATCATTTATATGGCTCCCAAAAAATTGTAACTTTGATTGGTATTGAAATCCAACCAGATTTATGATCTCACAAGACGATTTATTTAATTTATTCATAGAAACCCGGGGCGACTCTGAAATTATATGTTCCTTCTTGGAAACAGAGGATTATGTTGTACAACCCATTGTAGATGTATCTCCTCCCAAATGGCATTTGGGCCATACCACCTGGTTTTTTGAAGAATTTGTGCTGAAGAAATATCAAAAAGATTATATACTTTTTGATAAAAACTCAGCCTACGTTTTTAACAGTTATTATGAAAGCGTGGGCGATAAAGTTGTGCGCACAGACCGAGGAAATTTATCCCGCCCCATTGTTGCCTGGGTTTACAAATACAGGGACTATGTAACAACAGCACTTTCTGATTTTTTTGAAGGATCAAAATCTTTATCTGATGAAATTCTATCCGTTATAGAAATAGGCTGTCACCACGAGAAACAACATCAGGAACTGCTTTATACCGATATAAAATATATTTTAGGAAACAATCCGTTATTACCTAAATACAACGATGAGTTTGAGGAAAATCCCATTCGGAATTTCAAACAGGAATGGATAAAGGTTTCTGAAGGTATTTATGAAATTGGTCATAAAGGCAGTTCGTTCTGCTACGACAATGAACTGGGGCTTCACAAAACTTATGTAAACAATTTTGAGATTTCCAATAAACTAGTCACCAATGCTGAATTTATTGAGTTTATGGAAGCCGGGGGTTACAAGGATGTGCTTTTATGGCATGCAGAAGCTTGGGATTGGGTAAAAAACAATAAGATCCTTGCTCCTTCATATTGGCATAAAATAAAAGGAGAATGGCATCAATATACCTTACAAGGGCTTAAAAAATTAAATTACAACGCTCCGCTAACTCACGTTTCCTATTACGAAGCTTTTGCCTTTGCACAATGGAAAGGCCATCGCCTGCCAACAGAATTTGAATGGGAAATTGCCCAGAAGCATTTTGATTGGGGAAGCAGATGGGAATGGACCGAAAGTGCATATTCCCCCTATCCTGATTACCAAAAAGCTGAAGGCGCCTTAGGGGAATACAACGGTAAATTTATGGTAAATCAAATGGTACTTCGAGGTGGTTCTGTTGCAACTTCAAAAAACCACACTCGCGCCACGTACCGCAACTTTTTTCAACCACACCTAAGATGGCAATTCACCGGTGTAAGATTGGCTAAATAACCCGAATTTTGAACAATGAAAAATACAATTAAGACCACTTTCGCCTCTGCTTTTGAAGAAGACGTTTATAAGGGTTTAACCAATCATCCTAAATATTTATTTTCAAAATATATTTACGATAAAAAAGGCGATAAATTGTTTCAGGATATCATGAACCTGCCGGAATATTATCTTACAAACTGTGAATTTAATATTCTAAAAAACCATGCAGCAGAAATTTCCGGGTCTTTCAATGGGCCAGATGGTTTCGATTTAATTGAATTGGGACCGGGAGACGGTACAAAAACGAAGATTTTGCTGCGTCATCTGGTTGAAAATAAAATAGATTTCGAATATTTACCCATCGATATCAGTCAAAATGCTTTGGAAGCACTGGAAACTTCGCTTAAAAATGAAATCCCTCAATTAAAGGTGAAAATACAGCAAGGAACTTATTTTCAAATCCTAGAAAAATTAACCAATTTCAATGCACGAAAGAAGGTAATTATGATGTTGGGATCCAATATTGGGAACCTGTTGCATCCGGAGGCCATCGATTTTTTGAAGCATGTGAACGCAGCAATGGGTCCGAAAGATATGCTCTTTATAGGCATTGATCAGAAAAAACACCCGCAAACCATCCAGGATGCATACAACGACAAAACCGGCGTAACCGAAGCATTTAACAAGAATCTCCTCATCCGTATAAATTCTGAATTAAAAGCAAATTTTGATACAGATGCTTTTATGCACTGGGAAACCTATAATCCCGAAACCGGGACTGCCAAGAGCTTTTTGGTCAGCCAAAAAGAACAAGAGGTAAAAATAGGGGAATTGGGACTTAAGATACATTTTGATGCCTGGGAAACCATACATACCGAGATCTCCCAAAAATACGATGATCACATGGTGGGTTGGCTGGCAGATCAATCGGGCTTAAAGATTTCTAGCTCTTTTAGCGATGAGAAAGGCTATTATAAAGATTATATTTTAGTCCAGCTTTAAATACTGCCGGAGAGTTTTTATCAAAAAATTTAATTCCTCTTCAGTATTAAAATAATGAAAACTTAGCCTGATGCCCTGCCCTCTCTGGGAACAAATGACATTTTCACTTCTCAGGAAATTATACAATTGAGTATCGCCTTTTATGTTGAATATGGAGGAATGTTGGCTTCGCTTTTGGACCATTTCTTCCAATAAATCTAATTCCGAAAATTGTTGTTTCGCCAGCTCACTTAAATTTGAAACCCTATCTTCCACCAACTCCATTCCTATCTCCTTCAAAAATTTAAGAGCGGTTTTTAAACTTCCAAAATTTAGCGTATCCTGATGTCCCGGTTCAAACTTCCCAATAAAATTACCCTCGTGAGCCTTATATTTTCCTTGCAGAGAATTGAATCCGCTGCTTTTGGGGAAAATTATTTCCGGCACCTTTTCCTGAAAAAGCATAAAAGCATTTCCGTAACCTCCATTCAGCCATTTATAACTGCTTGCTATTAAAACATCTAATTTAGATGCATCAAAATCAAATATTTCGGTGCCGCAATATTGGGTGCCATCGGCAATAAAGAGAATATTCGGGAATTTTTCTTTTAAATTCCGAAAAAAATCAATACTCAGCTTGATCCCACTGATATATTGTACAATGCTAAAAGCAAAAACATCTGGTTTGTGAATCTCTAAAGCCTCTTGTATATTCAGTTCTATATTCTCATCGATCGAGGCAGTGCACACCTCAAACTCCCGGGAAGTTACTGCCCAGTTTATGGAGGGATAATCCCCCTCAAGCAAAAGCACTTTTTTAGATTTATCAATTCCTTCCATTAAGGTATTAAAACCAAAAGAAAAATTGGGGACCAGCGCCACGCGATTAGGAGCACAATTAAAAAAAGAACCTACAGTTTCCCTTACTTCGCCTAATAACTCTCCTTGCTTTTCTTTCAAAATACTTCCGGAGATCAGGAAATCCAAGTCATGGTCTTGCCTGAATTCCATGACTTTTTCAGACAAAAGCCCGGATGCGGCGGTATTCAAATAAATATATTGTTTTAAAACTGGAAAAGGTTTTCTTAAATTCTTCATAAGCATTTTAACAATATAATAAAAAAATCAGTAAATTTGAATCACTACTAAAGTACTTCAAATTATGTTTTCCAAAAAGAAAAACACCTCCAAACTCGAAACTGATCAGCGGGAATTATACGAATTTGCAAGGCGAAGAACCGTTCAAAAAAGAAGGTTGTTCCAACATTTCGTGGTTTTCCTGGTGGGTGCGGTCCTTCTCATAATTTTGAATGTCGTGATAGGATACAGGCAGGATTTTACGCCTCTGGGCTATGACTGGTTTGTACTGGCAATTCTAATCTGGATCTTCTTTATTCTTGTCCATCTAATCAATGTATTTGTAACCGATAGCTTTATGGGAAAGAAATGGGAACAACGCCAACTTGAAATACTGGTAAGAAAACAAAAAGAACGGATTGCCGAATTGCAAAAAAAGGTAAATTTAAACTATCCACTGCCTTCAAATGTTGATGAAAAACCCACTCCTGATAGTATTGAGAAAAATAATCTTGGAATCACAGATATGCCCATAAACGACTAAACAAGATGCTAACAATAATTGCTGCTGCCGCAGAAAATAATGCGTTGGGAAAAGACAACCAATTAGTTTGGCACTTGCCAGACGATTTTAAACGTTTCAAAAAGCTGACCTCAGGACATCATATCATCATGGGGCGCAAAACTTTTGACTCCTTTCCGAAACTTTTGCCCAATAGAACCCATGTGGTGATCACCCGCCAGGATAATTTCAGAAAAGAAGGTGTTTTTGTTGTCAACTCCCTGGAACGGGCAATAGAACTATCTGCAGACGATCCTCAACCTTTTGTAATAGGTGGAGGAGAAATATATAAGATGGCAATGAATTTGGCCGATAAAATTGAACTTACAAGAGTACACGGCACTTTTGAAGCAGATACTTTTTTTCCCGAAATTGATGGAAAACAATGGAAACTGGTTTCAGAAGAATTTCATGAAAAAGATGAAAAGCATAATTACGCTTTCACTTACCTTACTTATGAGCGTATATAAAATTCTAGTTCATAAAATTTGAAGGCCTAAAAGGATTAGAAATAAGGAGTTCCAAATTTTTAACGGGGATAGAAACGCTATCCTCTTTTTGGTTTTAATTCTTAAAGCTCTGGACCCTAACTATTGATTAATTAGAAGCCTTCCGTTAATTTCACAAATCTTAACATTCCCCTATTATTATTTAAGAGTTCCTTAGCTGAAAACAGGTTTCAGACTTGCTAACTTGTGCTAAATCAAAAACAGAAAGCAATGAAAACTGAAAATTTAATAAGTAAAGAAGCAATTGAAAAAATGACAGAATTGGTGCAGGATATTAAAATTGCCTTTTTACTGACAAATCTAAAAAAACAACCAATAAATGCAGTTCCTATGATCACCAAAAAAGTGGATGAGGATGGGAATATTTGGTTTTTAAGCCTTTTGAATAGTGATCATAACAGCAATATCGCAAAAGATCCACAAGTTCAGTTGCTTTACAGCCATCACTCAAATATGGAATATCTGAATGTCTCCGGGAACGCATTAATAGTTCATGATAAGGAGATCATTAAGGAATTTTACAGTGCCAAAGATGATACCTGGTTCAAAGATGCAGATGAGTCAAAATATTCTGCTATTAAGATTGTTCCTAATGAAGCCTATTTCTGGGATTCCAATGAAAATACAATCAACAAGTTATTCTAAAGAGGGCTGGCCAATGTTCAAGCTGAAAAACCGGATATTATTGAAGAAAATGGAAAATTAACTTTGTAAAAAAAGTGTTAGGCGTTAAAAAAAGACCTTGTAACATCAAATTGTTATGAGGTCTTTTTTTTATTTCTATTTTAGCCATATAAAAATTATAAAAAATGAATGCATACATATTCCCCGGTCAGGGGGCACAATTCACGGGAATGGGATTAGACTTGTACGAAAAGTATCCCGAAGCCAAAAAACTGTTTGAAAAAGCAAATTCCATTTTAGGTTTTTCAATCACCAATATTATGTTTGAAGGCTCTGCCGAAGACTTAAAACAAACCAAAGTTACCCAACCGGCCATTTTCCTGCATTCCGTAATTTTGAGTGAAATTCTGGGCGATTCCTTTAAGCCTGATATGGTCGCGGGACATTCCCTGGGAGAAATTTCGGCTTTAGTCGCAAATAAAACTTTAGATTTTGAATCTGCTTTGAAATTGGTTTACAAAAGGGCACTTGCCATGCAACATGCCTGCGAACTTCAACCTTCTACAATGGCAGCTGTTTTAGGGCTGGAAGATTCAATAGTGGAAGCTATTTGTGCTGAAGTGGAAGGAATTGTTGTGGCGGCCAATTACAATTGTCCCGGACAACTAGTAATTTCCGGAGATGTAAAAGCGGTTGAAGAAGCTTGTGAATTGCTGAAAGAAGGAGGCGCCAAAAGAGCATTGATCTTACCCGTAGGCGGCGCATTCCATTCCCCGTTGATGGAGCCAGCAAGAAAAGAACTGGCCGAAGCAATTGAAGCTACTGTCTTTAATAAACCAATTTGCCCGGTGTACCAAAATGTGACGGCCTCTGCGGTAACAGATCCTTCCGAGATTAAGAAAAACCTGGTGTTGCAATTAACTGCTCCTGTGAGGTGGACCCAATCTGTTCAAAATATGATCAAAGATGGAGCTACACATTTTATTGAAGTTGGTCCCGGAAAAGTACTACAGGGCCTTGTTAAGAAAATTGACAGGACTGCTGAAACTTCCTCAGCTTCCTTAGTGTAAA
>ERZ1284729.85-NODE-85-length-15638-cov-12.086890_pt1 | contig 15638 bp, 9 predicted proteins | sample MGYA00454602_ERZ1284729 | MGnify/ENA primary metagenome ERZ1284729 (study PRJEB36292, sample SAMEA5787381) | metagenome | biome: Arctic soil; feature: perennial spring outflow channel; material: sediment | place: Canada | collected 2017-07-08 | depth 0.05 m ... | reverse complement strand
AGCCGCAGAGCAACCTGACCTGCACCTGATTTTGTTGGGTTTCGCACGCTCTACCCAACCTACCTGTGACTATTTATTATCTGTTGAGTGCCACAACATCGTTGATCAAAAAATGTGCCATAACATTGAGGGTAGAGCACAGCGAAACCCAACATCAACAAAAGCCTTACAACAAAGTAGATACAAATAAACGCAGATCAAAGTAGGTTGGGTAGAGTGAAACGAAACCCAACAAAAAGCAGTGTAGAGCCGCCGAGCAACCTGACCTGCCCCTGATTCTGTTGGGTTTCGCATGCTCTACCCAACCTACCTGTGACGATGTCTTGGCACATAAAAGTGTGCGCGATGTTGTGGCTCTCAACAATTATCCTTTTGTTTCTGGCAATTGAGATCGCTGGTCACTGTTTTTCGCAGCAATGCCACTTCCTGGGCCAGTTTATGATTGCTCTGGGTCAGACGGGAGAGGGAAACGGATTGGCCAATGGCCACCATCAGCAGGAATAAAACTCCGATTAGAAACAGCAAAGAAGGAGGATATGAAATCCCGACGCTCAGAGCTGTAATTTCGAGAATACGGCGGGAAATCGTCAGCAGGATGATAAACAGACTGGTAAACAGCCATAAGAGGGCATATTTTTCTCTCAGTCGGCGTTCCTTGATCAGCCAGACCACGAAGACAAAGATGGTCAAACTGATGGAAAGAGATACGATTTTGGTCAGATCCATGGTTATGCATCCTCCAGGGCGGGTGTGCTCCTCATGGAATCCACAATGAGTGCCAGGGAAACTTTCAACATATAATAGGCTGATCTTCGACGATTAATCGAGGAATGGCCTGTTAGCCGCGGCCGCATCAATACCGGGATTTCCACGATTGTCAGGCCATAACGGGCGGCAGTAATGATGCATTCTACCTCAGGATAATCGTCCGGGTAATATTGGGAAAACAGGAGAATCGCCTTCCGGCCGTAGCAACGGAAACCGGAAGTGGGGTCATGAATTGCCTGGCCGGACAGAAGTTTAATGAGCCAGAAGAAAAATCGGCTGCCTAGCCAGCGGGCTCTCCCCATTTTGTATCCTCCCGGTAGGGTGCGGGAGCCAATGACAAGATCCGCTGCACCGTTGCGGTACGGTCCGATAATTAAGTCGAGCTGGTCGGCCCGGTGTTGGCCATCACCGTCAAACTGGACGGCAAGTTCGTAGCCGTTTTCAAAGGCATATTTCAACCCCGTTTGAATGGTCCCGCCGATGCCCAGATTAAACGGGTGAGAAACACACATCAAGCCCAACTTTTCTGCCAGCTCTGCTGTCCCATCAGTCGAACCGTCATTAACCACCAGCACGTCACCCGTAAAACAACGCAGGTCTTCGGCAACAGCTCGGAGATTGGCAGCTTCATTAAAGGCTGGAACTATTACTAAAACCTTCCCATTTCCTCTAATACGCATCATCTGGAATCCAGTAAGAATGCTGTTTTGAGATTGACCTTAGAATAATATTGCAATTAAAAAACATAATATTAATAATGAATTCCTGCAAAGAAAAAACTTCCAGCCGCAACTGGCCGGCAGCCATCACCGTCGGCCAGCAGTCGTCGAGTCTCCTACAGGTTGTTTACCGCTCCTTACTGTATCACCAAATTTTCAACCACCACGGTCCCGTTACTGACAGTCATTACACCGTGCACCGTGCTGGCCGAGGCCGCAGCAGTATATTCACAGTTTTTTCCACCGACCAGGGTGAAGGAGACATTCTGATCAAAGATAAGGTCTTCGGTCAAACTGCCGGCCTGAACCTCAATGATATCACCATTCAGCCGGGAATCACTGTATGCGGCCTGGATATTTGCGTAGTAAACGGCAGCCACTGTCACCGGCAGATTGGCGCATATGCCCGCGCTGATATAATTCGTTTTTATCATCGCATCAGACCCGCTCGCATTGGTGGCTGTCAATGAAACAGTATAGGTCCCATCCTGCTCATAGACATGGGTCGGATTCTGTTGTGTGCTGGTGTTGCCGTCACCAAAATCCCACAGCCATGCCGCCGGGTCATTAATTGAGGTATCGCTGAATACCACGATAAGCGGCGCACTGCCGGTCACAACTGACGCACTGAAATCGGCAATAGGCGGCAGGAGTGCAAAGCTCGCCGTCACGTTTTTCCCGGCATTCATGGTCAGCACGCAATCACCAGTGCCGCTGCAGGCACCACTCCAGCCGCTGAAGGATGAACTTAATCCGGGCGTAGCAGTCAAGGTCACCATGGTTCCTGCGAGGTACTGCTCTGTGCAATCCACACCACAGTCAATACCGGCGGGCACACTGCTGACCGATCCGCTACCGGCAGTAACCACTGTCAACTGGTACGGGGTCAGGGCTGTTCCGGAAAGTGTCGCTGAAACCACCGGCGTGCCGGGCGCATTGGACGGCACGTTCAAGGCAGCGTTTTTTGTCCCGGCTGCTGTTGGCTGAAAAAGTACATACACATTGCAGCTATCATAAGCCACGATGGTCCTGGCGCTGCACGTATCGGACTGCACGGCAAACTGGCCGGCATTGGTACCGCTCAGTGAAACCGTGCCGATAACAAGATCACCTGCCCCGGTATTTGTTACCAGAAAACGCTGGGGAATGGAGACGCCGCCCACGGCGGTATCAGAGAAGTCGTACGCACCCGGATCAATTGCTATTGCGGGAATTTCCAGATTAAAGGCTGGAAACAATATGGCGTCAATCCAGACCGCGTCACTGCCCGCCGAAGTAGAGGCGTCTTTACTGTACCCCCAGGTAAAGGTATGAAACCCAGGGGTGATTGCATAGTCAGTAACCCACTCAGTCCAGCCTGTCTCTCCAGACCAGCCGTTCCACAGTCCGGCACTTGTTCCATCAATCCAAAAACTGAGCTTGTCCCATTGGGGTTCAGTGGAGGTCTTCACCATAAAACTGGCATAGCCGGCTGCGGTTACGTTCAGGGTCACTTCGAGATAACTTTCCGAGCTGTCCGGCATGGCTGGTGACTGAGCAGCATACACACCGCTGTAGACCGTCGAGCTTTGCACACCCCAGACGCCGTCGCCATAGCTCACCCATGGCAAATGGAGCAGATCTCCTGATTCAAAGTCTTCGGCGTAGAGTGCACTATGTACAGTCAGACTTACCGGCACTGTGCGCGGCGAAGTGATTGCCTCGGGCGAGCTAATCGTAATCGTTCCGTTATAGACTCCGGGCGCCAGGGCAGAGGTATTGATACTGAGCGTAACAGTCCCACTATCAATACCAGCGCCAGGGGCAATATCCAGCCACCCCGCATCATCGCCGACGCTCCAGTTCATAGTGCCGACACCGTCATTGGTAATGGCAAGGTTCTGCGCCGGCGGCAGCGGGCCGTTTTCCACTTCCTTAAAGGTAACAGATAACGGATCAAGCCCGATCACCGGCCTTGTGAGGTCGAGAAGCGCATAGGCATCAAGCCGGGGCGTGGTGATACTGTTACGATGGTCTGTGACCGGTGTGCCGGTGGCGGTCATCCGATTGATAACTTCATCGACGGTCAGCAAGCTCTCCGCCCCTTTGAGGACTGCCACCGCACCGGCCACGTGGGGAGCGGCCTGGGAAGTACCCGCCATGGTGATGCCGGCGGCGGTTATCAAGGAACCGGGCGCCAGCAGAGTAAGAAAGGAGGCGCTGTTGGAAAAACAGGTCACCTTGTCGGCGGCGCTGGTCGTATCCGCACAGGAGCTATAGTTAAGACTTCCAACATTGTTATCATAGACAGCGCCCACCGACAGCGCGGCCGGCGCACAGGCAGGAGCCCCCAAGGCATCGATATAACTATCATTACCGGAAGAAACCGCACTGGTAATCCCGGCAGCCTTGAGGTCGGCAATGGCAATGGCCAGGCTGTCCGTTGGACACTGAGCGGTATAGCGCCCGCCCCCAAGGCTCATATTGACGCTCACAATGGTATAGGTATCCCTGTTGGCGATCACCCAGGAAATGGCGGCCAGAATATCACTGTAATAGGCATAGCCATCGACGCGGAACACATCAAGGCCCAGAATCTTGGTATTCGGAGCAACGCCGACCACTATGCCTGAGACATTGGTCCCATGGCCATTATCATCGACCTGGAAATCATTCGGCGCAAAATCTTGCGCATAGGCGACCTTGCATGGCGCTGGATCACCCGGCGCGGCACAATTTCCGAAAGCAGCCAACGTGTAATCAACCCCGGTATCAAGCACGGCAACCGCTGTGCCCAGGCCGGTAAACCCGGCGCTATGAGCCTGGTTGGCTTTAATCAATTCAAGACTTTCAATAAGGTGGGGCTCAAGGCCCTTATTCTCATCAATGGACTTCACCTCATCCATGTTCAGCAACAATTCCAGGGCCTTCGTGTTTACCTGCAAATGGATAAAAGGAAGATGATCCAACCTTTTCCCGTCTCCATAATTCGCCTGGGCCAGGCGGGCCAGGACCTTGTTTTTCCGGGCGTTATACCGAAGAGCAATCTCATCAAGAATGGTCTTGTTGTTGAACTTCAGGCCACGCTGATTACGTTTGGTCCGGGCATACTCGCTGATGTCATCAACATGCAGACCGACAATAATCTCCGAGGAACCGGTGGCATTGATTTGCTGCAGGATGCCGGGCGGTAACCGTCCCGCATCGACAAACCGTTGCAGGGATGCGGCTGGTGGAGCGGCCTGCGCAGGCAGGGCAAAAAGGCCCCACAGAATAAAGACGGTCAACAATGGAAGAAAAAAGAAAGGGATCGCTCGAGGAGATATGCGCGGCAGCATTACCAGTTGGCTATTTTGGTCCTGAATCATGTCGGCTCCTGGCGAAAGAAGATCTGGAATTACCCTCTAATCTATTGATAGAGAACGGGAAGACTGATCGAATTTTCCCACGAAAGGGAGGGGAAAGATCTTTCTGTCTAATCCCCTTGAATTTTTGTCCTTGAGGTTTTAACCTCTCAACCTTACTCCTGAAGCATTGTCAAAGCGAGAACCTTATCCTTCTTAAACTGCATGGCAATTTCCACCTCCGCCAACCTTTCCTGCAATTCGGCAATGGTCTTCTGCTGTTCCTGGACAACCTTGGTGAGCACGGCGGTAATATCCATGGCGCTCAAGCCTTTGCGGTCATTGACCGCTACCAAATCCGGAACATCTTCGGCAATAAAGCCGACGTACTGTTCTTCTTTGTCTGCCTTGTAGTTGTACTGAACAGGCTCCAGTTTAACCAAAGTGGCAACCGCCTCTTCTGCTGATACCTCTTTAATATTTTCTTTTAGTTCACGGCTGGAGGCATTAACCCAGGTAGGACCGTCAGAGTAGGCGCCGCCGGAGAGTTGGAGGAGGTGGGTTGGGTCGGTTGTGCCGATGCCGATATAACCATTATTTTTAATAATAAGCCTTGTGTTGCCACCACCACCACCGGTAGCAGTGCCATAATCATGTATTATAAATTCCCCATTATTAACACCAGAAGACATTACACCGAAAAAAAAGGATTTCCATATCGTTTCAAAATCACCTGGAGCTGTTCTTGTGAACAAAAATCCTGAAGAATTCAAATCCCTATCCAACCTAAAAACGGCATTATTCCCTCTTATGTGAAGGGCTCTCAACGGAGTTTCTGTACCAATGCCAACATATTCATTCGCAAAGACTCTCCCTGTATCTCCCACCTTAAATATCACTTTATCGGTCAAATCTTTCACTATTAATTTATCGGCGCCAAGTGCATTAAAGGCTATGAAAGTCGTTATAAAAGTTGAAAGTATAGCTGCCAGGCATTTGTATGATTTTTTCATAATTTCACCTTTTCATTTTATTATTAATCTATGTGTGCGGATTCAGTGGAATACGGACACACGCTGTTGCGGCAAAAGACGCCTCCCGAACTGTCCAGTTTTGATTGTCAGCCATGTTTTTTTTCGAGAGCAGAATGTTTGTCGGGAGTAACGAACGAGATAAGAAAAAATAAGAAATCACCAACAACTGTAACCAGCCGCCCCAGCACCACGGCCAACAGCAAGTCAGCCTCCCCTACCACGCCGTTCAACAAAAACAACAGGACCAGTTCACGTACGCCCAAGCCTGCTGGTGCCCCAGGGGTAACCAGCCCGGCCAACCATGCCAAGACATAAGCCCCGAGAAATGGAAGCCATGACAACCCTCCATTCACGGGGTTTTCGACCAGCAGTTCAATCACCCCAACGAACAGCAACCCTGAGATAGCCAGAAAACCCGCATACCAGCCAAACGCGCGGGTAACTGGGAGGCTAAGGAAACGCCACAGTAGACCCGCCGTGATGCCCATCACCGCGACAAAACCCATGGCACTAATTACAACTGGTAAACCCGGTACGATCAACGGCAGGGCCAGCAAGCCGAACAACCCACCGCTGGCGGAGATCAAGCCCAGTTCCCAAACCGCAGATTTTACCAGCGGCCAGCTGGGCACGCCTGCAGACATCCCCATTGCCTGCCTACCGGCAATATGAAAGATATTGCCCGGCACATACCGGGCGATCTGGGAAATTCCATAAATCCTAATCGCCCAGCGACGTGAAGCGCTGGCGCCGAACTGTTGCAGCAGATCTCGCCAGGCCGAGGCAAGCATCAGGTTCGACAGACCGTAGATAATGGCCAGCCCCACGATTACTATCCACGCCGCAACATCGAAACGGGAGAAATCGATTTCAGCGCTGTAATTACGCAGGCGCAGGGCAACGAAAACAATCCCGATGATGGCCAAAGCACTGCCGCCCCAATGCAGGCCGCGCTTCAGGATTGGGTGCTTGGCTTTCATTTCAGCTCCGAGGCCGACACAAAAGCATGGTCCAGGGCATGGGGCTTTTCACTTCTATCACCTCAAAATATTTGGATACCAGGCATATAAAACCGCCCTTTGACCAGTCTTGTATATGCCCTGGCGTATTGCCCCAATCCATGATGTATTTCCCCCGCGCCAGATTGAGCGCGCACCAGAGGGGCTCACGGGGCACACTAACGATCAGATGCCGGCCAACCACCCGCTGTAGTGCCTGTAACCCGGCTTCCGGGTGCTCCAGGTGTTCGAGCACTTCGCAACAGACGATAAGGTCCGCGCTGTCTCGTTCTGCCTCAAGGTCATAAATGCTGCGGGCCTCGAAAAGTGAGGAGGATAAACCTCGACCTGCCGCATTTTCACGGGCAAGCTCAACCACATGCGTGGAAAAATCGCACCCCCTTGCGGCCATGCCTTGCTCGGTCCAGCGCAGCACCCAATAGCCTTCGCCACAACCGATTTCATGTATTGCACTGGGGGATGCCTTGGCGACAAGCTCCGACAACGCGGACTCGAACCCCCCCATCATCCATTTGACGATCGGGTTGCGTGACCCATATTTGTCATAAGCGTTGCCGACGACAATGCCGTTTTCTTTGGCCCCGCCTGAAATTTTCACATTCATTAGTGACCCTTTTCGAAAACAGCGATCTGATTCGCGCCAAATAAGAAACGCCGGTATGAAATGAGTTTCAAGCCGGCTTTAGCGCCACCCATCTCCAACTTCGCGCGATCCAGCAAATCCTCGTGCTCTTCATTGGCATGCTTGCTGAATAGCCCAGCAGCGGCACCTAAGCCATGGACCCAATCGATAGCCGGATGAGGAGTGGTCACAATCAAGCAGGCCCCCTCTGTATCATTTAGGTGCGCAGCCAGGGTTCGCAGAAATCCGACAGAGTCGCTGACATGCTCGATCACCGCCAACGAGACAATGGAATCAAACTGTTCATCCAACTGCGGCAGCTCAGAGATAAAGCGGTGTTGCGGAAATTGTAACCGTGCTTGATGTAAAGATGGTTCGTCCATGTCCACGCCGAGGTAACGGTCGCTGGAGACAAGTTCGGCAAGCGAGCCGGAACCACAGCCAAAATCCAACACCTGCCCTTGGAGATAGGGCCCCGCGGCCGCAAAGCGTTTTTCCCGCAGCCAGGGTGACAACAGCCCTTCTGAGCCCTGATCAGCCATTTTCACGGCCTCCTAAATCAATGCTTGCGTTTTGAGACAATACGTCCGTCTTGAAACGAATGTCCTCGAGCAACTTCCGATTCGCCGCCATCAAATCCGCCACAAAGGCGATCAACAGGGTCTGAAACCCCATCACCAGCAGCGCAGAGGCGAGAATCAAAGACTGTACATGCCCCTCGCCTTCCCCGCTCAGGTACCTCCATAGAAACAACAGTCCGATCAGGAAACCCGCGCCAAACAATACCGCCCCAATCGATGCGAAGAAGCGGAACGGTCGATAAATGATGAAGATGCGGATGATGGTAACGATGCTGCGCTTGATGTACGACGGAATGCTTTTCAAAAGCCGCGATGGCCGCAGATCTTCGTTGACCCGGATGGGTACCGAGGTGATGGACATGTTTTTCTGACCGGCCTGTATTATGGTTTCCAGCGTATACGTGTATTCATTGAATACGTTCAGGTGCATTGCAGCATCCCTGCTGATAGCGCGGAAACCACTTGGTGCATCGGGTATATCTGTGTTACTTGCAACGCGGACGACCCAACTCCCTAATTTCTGGAGCATCTTCTTAGTAAAGGAAAAGTGCTCAATTTCAGAGATCGGGCGCGCCCCGATTACGATTTCGGCCTTCCTGGACAATATTGGCTCGACAAGTTTAGGTATATCGCCCGCGCAATATTGATTGTCCGCATCCGTATTGACAATGATATCGGCGCCAGCCTTGAGGCAGGCCTCCAGACCCGCCATGAAACCCCTGGCCAATCCTTGATTATGTGGCAAGTGGACAATATGATCAACACCATTGGCCAAAGCAACCTCAACAGTTTTGTCTGTACTGCCGTCGTCAATGATCAACCATTCAACCTTATCAATGCCGGGAATCTGGCGAGGCAGAGCGGCCAACGCAATGGCCAGAGTACCCTCTTCGTTATAGCAGGGAATTTGAATTATAAGTTTCATTTTGGAATTTCCGTTATAAGCTGTATGGACTTGATATCGATACCTAACTCCCTCGTATCCTGATTTATTCCGATTTCTTTTGGAACAAAAGTATTCGTCAGGATAACTAAATTGTTAAGTGTTGCTTGTGGTGTCAGTGCAAAATAAAATTTATCATTTTCATACTTCACAAACTGTAAAAAAGTCCCATTCGCCTTAATCCTTAGATTTAATTTCATCATATTATCTCTGATGGGGTTGTAACCAAATGTTTCCAATACAAGAATGTTATTGTCATCAACATCTATATCAAAATTCGTTAAACTCCACTCTGCCATGGTCCATACCTTATTATGGTAAAAACCCGCAGCCAGTCCCAGGGCCATTCGCCGATCAAATAGCATGTAATTTTTTCTCATTTTTTCATTTCTGAACTCAATACATGGCACTTTTGACAGGTAATACTGATCAGACAAATGCACAATATCTTTGGGAATATACCTAGAATGCTCAAAGATCTCCGCTGTCACTTGGATGGATTTTATTGGCACAGCGTACTCTTCCTGTTTATTAGTGCCAAATAAATAGATGTTTTTATCTTTACCACAATAGAAATCAATAAATTTTTCTTGCTCGTTTTTGTTTACCGTGAGGACATTGAAATTATAATAGAAGTTTAGCGGTGTTTTGATCTCACCTGTTACCCATGTTTTGATATTACCTCCCAAATGAATAGTTCGCTCATCCAGAATTAGAATATCGTCTTTTCCAACATACTTCTCCACTTCAGTTAAAGAGGCATGCAAACCATCCATCTCCTTACCTTTGAACTGGATCATTGTAAAAAACAGCATATATATTGCGCTGAAACCAATCAGGAAATAGGCCGTCTTTTTCAACCGAACCATTGAACCTAAACCAACGACTGTCATTAACAGTATAAAGGGTAGCGCCTCGCTCAACAGATACCTTGCATAATAATATTGATACGGGATAAACCATTGCAGCAGGCTGATGTGTAGAAAAAACAGTAAAACAAACAGGGTGAGAACTATTTTTACACCATTATTTAATTTTGCCTGTGAAAACAGAACATAGCCAAAAACAATAAGAATAAAAGGAGATAGATATTCGAAAACAACAAATGTTCCCCAATATAAAAAGGCCGCCCATTCAGTACCGACTGCTTTCCATCGCAGGTCATACCATGTATGTCCAAGAAATTTTTCGGTAAACCCCAACTGGTAAACTTTGTACAGACCTAATGCCAGAATAATGAGAAATGCATAGGGAAGAGCCCCTCGGAACTTAAGCAAGTAATACTGTAATTTATCCCTATAAACGCTGCTACAAAGACGAAGAATGGCTAGATAAAAAAGCACCGACATCCCTAGTAGCAATACCAAGCCATTTTGCCAGCTACCACCCAGCATCTTAGAAAATGACAGCCTGTAAATATCGCTAGAGTAAGGGTAGGAAAAACTTAGGCCATACCACACCGAAAGCGCATAAAGAATAAAAACCGAGAATATATAATATACGAGCTGTTTTTTAAGGGACTTATCGTCGACGTAAATATGTATGATGATTAAAATAAGAAAGAAAAAAGGGATATACATAAAGCCACTAATACGAGTGAAAAACATCCCCGTCATTAATAATGCAGACAAGACCAGATACACTGGGAGATACAGCTTCTCTCTGGCTAAATTGTAATATTTTAATAAGTAATAAAAGGCCAGGGTCGTAAATGACAGCGCTACTACTTCGGTAACAGGGAATTTAGAGAAAAAAGCGTGTAAAGGATTTATCGCAAGTAAGCCGCCCGCAAGAAATGAAAGGTATCTACTTTTTGTAAATTCAAATGCCAGTAGGTAAAAGGCTACTAGTGATAAAAGTGAAAAAAAGACTAATGAATATACCCGGTTTTCATCTCCGAAAACCTTCCCAAAGATAGACATCCACAGGGGATGTAACTGGTAAAAATTAAATATATATTCAGAATTCTGTTGATCTTTTACATAAACCCCAGGTAAATAATTCCCCTCTTTTTGGCCCTCTACTCTTATACTTTCACTTGTTTCTATCGCTAGGTTCATAGAATCATAAGATTTTTTTAACTCCTCTGTGAGATTCTCTCTTACATCATTTGTGATAAATATTTTCCCATACGTACCATAATATTGAGACATATTGACATACACACCCTCATCTTGCGCGCCTGCGACGTAATGATAGGGATCACTCCTGAAAAGAAGACCTACTAGTATCAACATCAAAATAGGGAGATTGTGCGTATTTTTCTTTATATTAATATCTATCTTCCATGTTCTATTTCTTATCCAGAATAGTGATAAGGTAAAGATCATGCTCAATATAATTGAGGTATGCACCTTAAAAATATTGAGAGCTAATGATGAAATGGCAACGATACTCGTTGAAAGTATAAAAACGACAAGAATATCAAGTAAGGTTGCATTTTTTTTATTTTCCATTAAATCAATAATCCTTTTTCCCAAAACGTTCGCTTGATTTTTATCCATTCATTAATCTTGATTACTTATTTGCATGAATGCAGAGTTGATTTTTGCTGCAATCCCCCTCCAAGAGAAGTGCGCTCCCATATTCTGGTGGCCGTGCTGTCCTAGTTTATCTGCCAAATCTGCATCAGAGACAATCTTTTTAATTTTATCCTTCAGGTTGTTTTTGTCTGCAGCAAAACCATTTTCTCCGTCTTGTATTAGTTCCATAAACGCAGCACAGTCGGAGTTTACAATAACTGGACGGGATAACATCCAAGATTCTAACAAAACAATCCCGAAGCTTTCACTTGAACTCATATTAACAAGACAACGGCAAGACTTCAGTGCACCAAGCACTACTTTCCGTGGCTGTTCTCCAAGATAAATTGCCTTGTCTTCTGATATGGCTACGCCATCTTCATCCCTACCTATTACTACCAGTTGGCAGCACTGTCCATTCTTGTTCAGACCATCCACAGCATCAATAACCCATTGATAGTTTTTTGCGCCAGCCTTACGTCCGAGCACGAGAATGATAGGAACGTCATGAGGCAGAAGGCAAACGTTATTAAAGGATTCTGTGGACACATCAACGTACTCTTGAGGATCAATCCCACCCCCAGGTACTTCTATCGTATTAGTCCCAATTTTTGAAAAAAATGTGGATATGGAACCTGGGGGCGAAGCAAAAACAGCATCGGCTGAACGCATGGCATTATAGTAACTTTTCCAATGGTAAAATCCATCATCGGCATGAAAGTGTGGTAATTGAAAAAGAATTTTCCCATGTTTTTTTGCATACCGGGCCGCGATGCAGGATGTCGCAAAGGGTATACTATGGCCAAGAACCATGTCATATTCTGGTAATCGATCGTCCAGCCAGTCTTCCAGTTCTTTAGAATTTGGCCCACGCAACTTCTGAAATAAAGAATCAAATTCAGGGTTACGATTTTCTGCTGTATCAATCAATGCAGCGATATAAGAACTATTATATTTTGATTTCAAAAAACTCCGATAATCATTATCGAAATTTAATTCAAATTCTTTCCCGGAGGAGGAAGCGACAGCTCGTTTTAAATAAAGGCCCATAGGCCGTGGATCATCACCCTCACTTGATTTATTAATTTTAAAAGATACCCATTGAGTATCTTTAGTATCAAGCGCCAAGGACACATCTCCTTTCACCTTGTTATTAAACAGAATTTCTCCATTCCCAAGGACAACAGTTAATTGCTTTTTTTGAGGGACATAAAATTCAATTTCTAGCGCTTCATAATCTCCGATATAAATAGCGGCATCTTCCCCCGACCACACGGCCCTGCCGGTATTTAAGTGTTCCGGGTAATACCAACCACCCATTAGCAAAGGAAACTCATATTTGTTTACAAACTGGATCGCTACTTCATAGAATTCCCGTAACCAAAGCTCATTAAGCCTGCTTGCTCCTTTTAATTGTTCCGCAATTGACACCTGTTCAACATTAAACCTAAAAATATTTGCATCTCCAAGACTGGCATAAAGCTCTTCAGCTGGACAGGGTTGATAGTCAGCTGCAAAATGGTTGCAATTAACGATGTTGAAAACATCCAGAGTCGCAACATCCACATCAATTTCACCAATAGCTTGCAGTCCAGATATAAGTTTTTGCAGATACATTTCTGCACCGCCAAGAGGTTTTTTTGTGTAGCGATAGGTAATAATCAAAAGGCGCTTTTTCCTTTTTACATTCTGTACAGCCTGCACCTCATTATCAAGGATATAACGAAACCGTTTGGATAGAACGCGCCAGTCAAGATGATTGAGGATAAATTTATAGGCGTTGTGCCCCATTATCGAACGAAGTTCACTGTCAGACTTGAGTCGAGACAGAGCAGAGGCGAATTCTTTTGGGGAAGAGATGATTGCATGTGTGCCATTCTCTATTTGGAATCCACGTGCGCCAATTGGGGTTGTTACGACTGGAAGACCACTTGCAAAGTAATCAGCCATTTTCAAATTAGAGCCACTACCCTCAAACATTGGGTTGATGCCAACATCTGCTGATTCAAGGAGAATGTTTTTTTCTTCATCCTCCAACCGGCCGAAAAGAAGAACATTGGCAGGGACAGGTTTCAATCTGGTTTCAGCAACAGAACCGATAACAGCAAATAACATATTGGGTAGTTGGGAGGCCAAACTATCTACTATAAAATCAAGAGAATCTATGTTTGGTTTATGGGCACTCCCGATAAAGACTGCAACGAAGTATGAGAATAAAAGCTCTGAGACTAAAGGATAGGTACCAAGAGGTCTTCCGTCCGCACCGTTTTCTATCACATGTTGATTTTTTCTATCATCATTTCCATATTCTTTTTCCAGAGAATCTACATCATTTTGTGAAACACAAATGATAGTATTGCTTCTTTGACAAGCTCTCTCTTCCGCTACCCTGGTGTCCTTTATAAGAGAATCATATTTTGGATGTCCTTTTAATATAGTTTCCTTCAAACCTAACTCGAAATTATAACTATGGTAAATAACAGGTCTTTCTTGGCAATGCTCAACGATAGAGGACATGTACGGATGTTCAAGAGCTATAATATCGGCAAAAGATGATGCACATTTTGCCATATGAACAAACAACTCATTTTTATCCACCATTTGGGACGTTAAAATATCGTTTGCACTTATATGATAAGAGTCGTTCAGTTTTTTCTCTTTTTTTATGTGAGCAGGTGTCTTAGGGATGGATATTTGAGTGAAGTTTTTGTCTATCACAGTCGATTCTATCAAGTTGTTATTGTTCAAACATAGCAGGCACACCTTGTAATCTTTCGCAACACCTGAATATATTCTATTAAGCCTTATTTCACCGCCTCCTGATGGTTTGGAGGCAGAAAAATCATTTAGAACTAATACCTTTCTCCTGCTTTTTTGCTGTGGCAGCGAGTTAAGAACATTTGTCATGTCTTGAGCAATGGACTGCCAAGAATAATTCCGATTAATTTTTTCTTTACCTTTTTGACTTAATAAACTCCTAAGTTTTTCATCTCGGGCAAGTTTTAAAACTGCTTCAGCAAATTGTTTCGGTTCAACCAAAATGCAATCTTCATTTGAGACAAGATCTAACCCGCGGGCTCCAACAAATGTCGAAACTGTTGGGATACCAGCTGAAAGAAACTCCAAAATCTTAAGATTTGTTCCTGCCCCTGAAAACATAGGGTTGATGGCAATTTGGGAAGTTTCAAAAAGGTGCTTTCGCTCTTCATCATCAACCCGCCCTAAAAGGCGCACATTATCCGCTCTATTTTCCAAAAATGATTCACAGCAAGTACCCGCTATATGAAAGATAATATCCGGGCAAAAAGGTGCTATTTTGGAAAGAATAAAATTAACTGCTTCAATATTTGGCGGATGCCCAGATCCCACAAAGAGGGCTGATAACTGTTTCTCATTTGTTATAATTTCCCTAGACTGTAATTCGCCGGGATTAATACCATTGGGAGCCAATTTAATTTTTTCAGAATTAGTATTGTACGTTTTAATAAAATCTAAACGCTCTTCTTCTGATATTGCGAACACTAGATCTGTTTCTTGAACGAGTCGCCCTTCAAGAGATGCGATAAGCTCAATGTACTCGGTGGCATTTTGTCCATCCCAGAGTTGAGATACGAGTTTACTCTCATGATTATAACTGTTATATATTCTTGGCTTTTGATCACAGCCCCAGAATAAATCGTAGCCCAACATATATGGTGACTCGTGCACTACAATATCACACTTTTGGTATAGCCTTAGATAGTACTGATGGTATCTGTTTGGCGTACTCGCACTTAATGCGCACACAAGTGCGGAGACCTCTGAGCATACATTCTGCTCATCTAGCTTAACGTGTAATTCATGGTGAATTGTTTCTTTAGGTACTCGATATTCACGAAAAGATGCTGAGTGTTCTATGCATTCTTCTTTATGATCTGAATAAGTCGGTGACAACAGAGTAATATCAAAAAAATTACTAAGGTTGTTGTAAAGATGAAAATAACGCAGTTCACCACCACTTGCAGGTGGAGTAAAAGCTGGGAAAAAATTTAAAACAAGGATTCGTTTCATGGTAAGGGTGTTGAAAAGTAGCTGACGGGACCAGTTAGTTAGATCTCCAGCAGCTTT
>ERZ1284729.84-NODE-84-length-15698-cov-14.387458_pt1 | contig 15698 bp, 9 predicted proteins | sample MGYA00454602_ERZ1284729 | MGnify/ENA primary metagenome ERZ1284729 (study PRJEB36292, sample SAMEA5787381) | metagenome | biome: Arctic soil; feature: perennial spring outflow channel; material: sediment | place: Canada | collected 2017-07-08 | depth 0.05 m ... | reverse complement strand
TTGCCACATCCATAAATTCTTTGTCCAAAAACGGCACACGACCTTCAATTCCCCAGGCGGCAAGACTTTTGTTAGCACGCAAACAGTCGTACATATGTAATTTACTCAATTTACGAACTGTTTCTTCGTGAAATTCCTTTTTGTCCGGCGCTTTATGAAAGTATAAATAACCACCAAACAACTCATCAGCCCCTTCCCCGGAAAGTACCATTTTCACTCCCATGGATTTTATCACCCTTGCCATTAAATACATAGGCGTTGAAGCACGAATAGTTGTGATATCGTAAGTTTCCAGGTTGTAGATAACATCACGTATGGCGTCCAATCCTTCCTGAATAGTAAATTTTATTTCGTGGTGAACCGTGCCGATATGGTCAGCTACCACTTGTGCCGCAGCCAAATCGGGAGAACCTTGCAGGCCAACAGAAAAGGAGTGCAATTGTGGCCACCAGGCTGCCTGGGTATCGTCTGATTCTATTCTTTTCTCTGAATATTTTTTTGCGATCGCCGAAATTACCGATGAATCCAAGCCGCCAGAAAGCAATACGCCGTAAGGCACATCCGACATTAATTGACGGTGAACAGCGGCTTCCAAAGCATCATGAATTTCGTCAATGCTTGTTTGGTTGTCTTTTACGGCCTCATAATCCATCCAATCCCGGCTGTACCATTTGGTTAAAACACCATCTTTACTCGATAGAAAGTGTCCCGGAGGAAACAACTCAATTTTAGTGCAAACTCCTTCCAGGGCCTTTAATTCTGAAGCCACATAAAATGTTCCGTTTGCATCCCAGCCCATATATAAAGGAATAATTCCCATATGGTCACGCGCTATAAAATATTCATCTTTATCTGCGTCATATAATGCAAAGGCAAAAATACCGTTCATTTCATCAATAAAACCTGTACCTTTTTCTTTATATAATGCTAAAATCACTTCACAATCCGATTGTGTCTGAAAGTTATATTTTCCCTCAAATTGTTTACGAAGTGCTCTATGATTATATATTTCGCCATTTGCAGATAAAACCAATTTTTTATCCTCACTTAATAAAGGCTGTTTCCCGGAAACAGGGTCAACAATTGACAATCTTTCGTGAGCCAAAATCGCTTTATCATTTGAATAAATACCGCTCCAATCCGGACCGCGGTGACGGACTTTTTTAGACATTTCCAAAATTTGAGGTCTTAATACCTCTGCCTTCTCTTTCAAATCAAATGCACATACAATTCCACACATGGTATTTTGTTTTAGTTACAATGCAAATATGCTATATAAGTTTCTATTGACAAACTAGTTTGCGCTAAATACTTATGAATATAAGTAATAAATTAAAATTGTTATAAAATATGTAAGTAAATTATATTTATTTAATTGCATTGCGTTTTCATTTGAAATATTTAGCTGACAGTTTTGTGTTTTTGTATTTTGGATTGGTTGATTTATAAGATTGAATTCTATAAATGACGGCAATCCCTTTAAAAAATATTTTGGGCGTTCCCGCTGAAAAAGCGGGGCGGGCTTTTCATTGCAATCCGTCATTGCGGGATTCGATGCAATCAGTAATTATTTTGATTCATAAACCCGCAATGCCGGGATTTCCATTTCAATCCCTAACGCAGATTGAAATGAATAATGAATGAAAATTCCTTCAAAAACCAATATTCTTCACCTCAAACGTTTATTATTGAATATTTTACACTAATTTAACTCGCTTTCTTTTACAGAAGAAAGTTCCCCCCAATTAAAAAACATCTCCCCAACTGCCTTTGTCAAAAGTTTTAATAATAGAAAAAAATCATTTATATAAATAGCAATTATTTATTCCTTTTTCATCCATCAAAACAAATATATTAACCAATTAAATTCAATATCATGAAAAAATTTTCATCATTCGTATTTATCATCATCGCATCATTTCTTTTTTCAATTGGAACGGCAAAAGCACAAGATGCAGTCAAAGCAGATCCGAAACACTACAAAGTTGAATTAGAGAATGATGATGTGCGCGTATTGCGTATTCACTATGAGCCGGGAGAGAAATCTGTTATGCATGAGCATCCTAAAGGAGTGGTGGTATTCTTAACCGACTATCAGGTCAAATTTATCGTTCCCTCCGGAGAAGAAATACCAGTTTCAGGAAAAGCCGGCCAGGTTATTTGGAACGATGGGGATAAGCACCTGCCTGAAAATACTGGTAAAAAGGCACTGGAAGTTATTCAGATAGAGATGAAAGCCAGGCCTGCTGCAGCTTTTGATATGGCAGCCGCGAAAAAAGCTATTGAAGAAAGAAACAACCTGTTTATGGATTTGGTCAGCAAAGGCGATTCAATTGGTCTGGCAAACCTCTATACAAAAGATGCCAAGTTTATGGGACCAAATACTGAGTCCATGGTTGGTAGGAGTAATATCCAAACTGCATTTGCAGGCCATATAAATGCTGGGATGGCCAAAATTGAACTCAAAACAAATGAGCTTTGGGGAAACGAAAACATGTTGGTTTCAGAAGATCAATGGAAACTTTTTATGAAGGATGGAACAGAAATTGACCATGGAAAAGCTATTGTCATCTGGAAAAAGGAAGATGGAAAATGGAAACTTTTCCGCGATATTTTTAATTCCGATTTGCCTGCTCCCAAATCAAAATAAATTTATTGACCAATTTAATTCATAAAAATAAATCCGCTAACAATCAGGTTATCGGATTTATTATTTTAAAGCATTTATCGACTCCATTTATAAAATTATATATTTAGCCCTTTAATGCGGAACCGGTCTCAAAACATCAATTTTTTCGTTATTTTTTAAGCTAGTTAAAATGAAAAAACTCCTATTTATTTACAACGTCAATTCCGGAAAAACAAGAAGTTTTCCTGATGCCCTGCATAAAGCAGTGAGCCCAAAAACTTACAATTGTAATCTTTTCGATATCACTTACGGTATTTTCAAGGAGGATAAAACCTGGAAAAATTTCAGGGAAGCAAGTGATCTTTCGATGGAGTTCCTGCATTTGGACGAATTCAAGAAACGCTATGCTTCAAAATTCGGATATAAATTCACATTCCCAATTGTGCTTTCGGCCAATCAAAACGAACTGGAAATATTTATCTCTACAGAAGAATTAAACTCCCTGAAAAATGCTGAAGAATTAATTCAGGTGATTACCAATCGACAGAAATCCACTCAATAGCAACCAACCCTAAGAATAGACCTTCCAGAAAAAAAACTATGTCGGTTTCGATTCATGACCATCCAGGGTAGTTTCTTTTTTAAACTTCCAATAAATAATTGAACTGCACACATTGTCCATAGAAGACGCTGTTTCCTTAACCACATTGGTGATGGTAGAGATGGACACTTCTTCCTTTTTTCGACTTTGTATATTTTTATACAAATAAATAATAGTTTCATTATAAAACATCTCATTTTGTTGAAGCCAATCCGGTATTATCTCGGAGTGAATTTCTCCTTCCACATAAAAATTGATCTCCTCCAGTCTAAGTCTAACAAATTCCTGTAAACGTTTCAAAATTTCTATTCCCAAGGGATCCTCATTCTCAATCATAAACTGGATATTGTGCATCACATCTTTCATATCTTTCGCGCCATAAACAATAGACCTTAGCCCCATCATGCTCGCAGTTAATTGTTCCGCTTCAGTTATGTAGAGATTTTGTTCCTGTAGCTGTGCATAATAAGATGTAAGCTCATCTTCTAGTCTTTTAATTTTGTCATATCTTTCATTCAAACCCGTGGCCCTCCTTCTAAAGATCATTTTCCAGCCCGAATCTTTATGTTTCTCATTAGAACCTATTCTTAGACAATCCAGGATAAATTCGCGGGTGTATAAATAAACCTGTTTCAGTTCCTTGTCCAATGCTTTCAGAGCGACATCGGGAACATCGGGAGAGATATTTTTAATATAGAGCGTTTCGCCCACCGGTTCGGCCTTTAAGAATCGATGCCTCAAAAATCTTTCAAATGGTCCTAAAAACGGATATATCAACACTATTCCTATCAAATTTAAAAGTGTGTTTAATAACACCAATTCCATCAAAGGATCCTCTACCTTGAAAATATAATAGGCTACATAAACCAATTCGTGGATAAAGAAAAAGACGAGAAATCCGGCGAACAAATTGAATATAACATTCGCCATGGAAAGTCTTTTTTTATCTGCTGTACCCCCAAAAGAACCAATAACCAGGGTGGCAGTTGTCCCAATATTTGCTCCAATGATCATGGCAACTGATTGGTATATATCTACCAATCCGGCATTTAACGCGCTAAGAATAATAACGATCATGGCGGAGCTGGACTGGATTAAACCAGTTATAACCAAACCCAACAATAAAAATGCTCCCAGGCCATAAGTCGCAAAAAAAGTCAGATCTATCTGACCCGCAATACTTTCAACAGAGACTTTCATAAAGTCTAATCCTAAAAAAAGCAACCCGAAACCAACCAAAAAACCACCGAGGTTCTTTAAAAAAGGTCTGGATTTAAGAAAGAGATAGGATACAATTCCTATTGCCAAAAAGGGAAAGGAAAAATCGGCAATATTCATTTTAAAGCCTAAAGTTGCAACTATCCAGGCAGTAAATGTAGTACCCAAATTGGCACCTAAAACAACTCCCAGAGAATTTCTCAAAGTTATCATTCCAGCTCCCAAAAATGCTAACACCAATAGCGTTACCATCGAGCTGCTTTGCAGTATGCCGGTAACTACCGTGCCGGTTATAATACCTTGCCAGGTTTTATTGGTAAAACGTTGAATCAAGTTCTTAAAGGATTTCCCGGCAAGTCCTTTCACTCCATCTTCCAAATGATACATTCCAAAGAGAAAGATTCCTAAACCTGCTAAAAACATCCAGTAATCAAAAGGGACTTCTTTCATAATCAGATGTTCAACTTCCTAACAAATATAATTATTGACAGGCAATGGATGGGTATTTTGTTAAAAAAACATATTTAAAATTTGTTTGAATAAATTCTTAACAGTTTTCATTGTTTTAATTAATTATTTTCGAAAACAAGTTGCTTAAGGAAACCATTAATGATCAAAGCTATTTAATTTTCCTATTTATTTTATTTTATTCGTGGAATAAGTTGCTAATTTTGGCGATTTTACTTTTTAAAAGAAACTATCTTTATCACACCTAAAAGTTATTTTGAGTTATATTTCACTAATGAGGGAACAGAGCGAAAATGAAGAATTTTACAATTGGATCACTCACGGAATTGGTTTTGCCCTGAGCCTATTGGGATTTGTATTGTTAATTATTTTTGAACAACAAAAATCAACCTGGAGTTTACTGGGGATTAGTTTATATGGAATCTCATTGATATTATTGTATTTCGCTTCTACCATTTATCATTATGAACGAAAAGAAAAGCAAAAAAATCGCTACAGGATTCTTGACCATATAAGTATTTATGTGCTTATTGCAGGAACTTACAGCCCTTTAGTTTTAATTACTTTAGAAGATAGTATGGGCTGGATCCTTTTTTGGATTGTTTGGGGGATTGCTTTTGTAGGGACTATTTTAAAGATTTTCTTTACCGGGAAATTCGATACTCTTTCGGTACTTTTATACCTGGTCATGGGCTGGCTTATTTTGCTGGATATCAATACCCTATATAAAATAATTGATTTTACAGGTTTACTTCTTTTATTCCTGGGCGGACTTAGTTACACTATTGGGATATTTTTTTATTTGAGACACAAAGTTCCATTCAACCATTTTGTCTGGCATTTATTTGTATTGTCCGGCAGTATTTTCCACTATTTATTCATCTTTTTCAGGGTTATTTAGAATACCGGCCCTGGGAATTATATCCTAATTTTCTTTCAAAAAATTTCTTAAAACATATTGAAGAATACCATTATTTCTATAATATGCCAATTCTATTTCAGAATCCAGCCTGGCTTTGGCCTCAAATTCTATTTTCTTCCCGGATTCTTTCAGGGCGGTGACCTTAATTATTTTCGAGGGCTCAAGATTATCTGAAATCCCTTCAAAAGAAAAAATTTCTTTACCCGTCAACCCTAAGGATTCAGCTGTTTGATGATTGATAAACTCTAAAGGCAAAACACCCATTTGCACTAAATTACTCCTATGAATACGCTCAAAACTTTCTACCAGGACAATTTCTATCCCTAATAAGCTTGTGCCCTTCGCGGCCCAGTCCCGTGAGGAACCGCTTCCGTAATCTTTTCCCGCAATGACCAGTAAAGGGGTGTTATCTTCGGCATATTTCATCGCGGTTTCATAAACGCTGAGGGTTTCATTCCCGGGAAAATAGGTTGAATAACCGCCTTCTTTATTTGTGATTTTATTTTTTATACGAACATTGGCGAAGGTGCCACGCATCATTACTTCGTGATTTCCACGACGCGAACCATAGGAGTTGAAATTTTTTGGAGCGACACCTCTACTTATAAGATATTTCCCTGCTGCAGAGTGTTTACTGAAAGCACCTGCCGGCGAAATGTGATCGGTTGTTATAGAATCCCCCAAATACAAGAGTACGCGTGCATTTTTTATATCTGATTTGGCCTGGGGAGTTTCGCTCAAGTCTTTAAAAAACGGAACTTCATGAATGTAGGTAGAATCTTTTTCCCAAATATAACGATTTCCTTCAGCAGCCTGGAGTTTTTTCCATTGCTCGTCCCCATCAAAAATTTCCTTATAAACTGTTTTAAAATCTTCAATTTGCATGCAATCCTGTACGGTTTGGTTAATTTCCTCCTGCTCCGGCCAAATATCCTTTAAATATACCGGCTGCCCGTTTGGATCAAAGCCCAAAGGCTCGTTCATAAGATCAACATCTATCCGGCCTACCAGAGCATAAGCAACTACCAGCATGGGGGACATCAGGAAATTCATCTTTACCTGGGAATGCACGCGGGCTTCAAAATTTCGGTTTCCGGAAAGTACCGATGCCACAACCAGTTCATTAGTATCAACAGCTTCGGCAATGTGAGGAGGTAGTGGACCGCTATTTCCGATGCAAGAGGTGCAGCCATAGCCCACGGTATGAAATCTTAACGCCTTTAAATTTTCAGATAAACCTGATCGGTTCAAATAATTGGTCACAACTTTTGATCCCGGGGCCAAACTTGTTTTTACCCAGGATTTGGTCCTCAATCCTTTAGCTATAGCATTTCGGGCTACCAATCCTGCGCCAACCATTACCGTAGGATTTGAAGTATTGGTACAACTGGTAATAGCAGCTATTACGATACTCCCGTCACTTAAGGTATAATTGGCATTTTTAAACTCAATTTTTGCTGAACGCAGATCCTTATCTTCAACGGCCGTAACTTCCGGATTTGGATGCTTCTCCGTTTTTGAAAATTGGGTTCCGGAACCTCCTTCTGCCAGCCATTTGTTCTCCTCGCGATCCGGAACTGAAATATATTTTCTTGAAAATTCCCCCTTCAGCAATTCTATGAATTTAGCGTGTAAATCTTTGACCAAAATTTTATCCTGTGGCCTTTTTGGTCCTGAAACCGTGGGTTGCAAAGTATTTAAATCCAATTCTACAACATTAGAATATTCTATATTCTCCCTTCCGGTTCGCCACATCAAATTTTCATGGCAATAATTTTTCACCAGATCTATTTGTTCCTGAGAACGGTTGGTTCGCCGCATATAATCTAAAGTCTGATCATCAATCGGGAAATAGGTTACCGTACAGCCAAATTCAGGAGACATATTTGAGATCGTAGCACGATCGGTTACAGTTAAATAATCTAAAGCTTCTCCAAATACTTCAACAAATTGTCCAACTACCCCAACATCGCGCAGTAGTTTGGTAATAGTAAGTACCATATCTGTCGCGGTACATCCCTGCGGAATTTTGCCGCTCAGTTTTAAACCAACTACCTTTGGGCAGGTAAAATAAATAGGCTGTCCCAACATAGCAGCTTCAGCTTCAATCCCTCCTACTCCCCACCCCAAAACACCAATTCCGTTAACCATAGGCGTGTGGGAATCCAGACCGACCAAAGTATCAGGAAAAGCATGGCCATCCCGTTCAATTACGCCCTGAGCGAGGTGCTCCAGATTTACCTGATGGCAAATCCCCATTCCGGGCGGCACCACCGTGAAATTATCCAATCCTTTTTGAGCCCATTTTAGTAATTTATATCGCTCTGAATTGCGATCATATTCCTTTTCTACATTTCTGGTTCGCGAATAATCAGTACCAAAAAAATCTACCTGGACTGAGTGGTCAATAATTAAATCGACCGGAATAACCGGATTTATTTTTGAACCATCGCCTCCCCTTCTAACTACTTCCGCACGTATGGAAGCGATGTCCACCACCGCGGGAACACCCGTAAAGTCCTGCATTAACACCCGGGCAGGTTTAAACGGAATATCTTTATCTGTGCCGGATGAATCCCAGTGCGAGAGGGTATGCAAATGCTCATCGGTAAAGGCAAAACCATCGAGATTGCGCAACACATTTTCAAGTAATATCCGGATGGAAAACGGAAGTCTGTTGATATCTATGCCTTCATTTTGCAGCTTTTTGAGGGAGGTGATCTGGTAATCCATAATATCTCTTTTAAAATCCTTTCAATTTAATGAGCTTCGGCGAAATATTGGCATTTTTTTGTATAAAAAATTCTTAATTCCCAATTCCATTTAAAACCATGAAAGCCGTAAACCCGGATTTACAATCCTGGTTTACGGCTTTCATGTAATAAAAATAAATCTTAAAGCTTTCGAATCTTCTTAAATTGTCATAGAAAAAATGCGGGTTTTTGGTTGATTGTGTATTAATTTCAAATCAAAAGCCATACATACATTACGCACAAACGGACGTGCTTCCTCGGGAAGCCTCAATCCTGTTTCGCTTATCTCTACAAGGCCATCTTCCACCATTTCATCCAATCGGCTAAGGCATTTTTCCAATTCAGGGAATTTCATGTCCTCGCTCTCCCAGGAAGTTTCAAAATTGCACATGATGTTTAATATATGCTTTCGGATAATTAGATCTTCCTGTGTAAGCAAGTGCCCTCTGTTCACAGGAATAAGGCCTTTGTTTACTAATTCGGTATATTCTTCAATGGTTTTTACATTTTGTGCAAAACTATGCCAGGAATCGCTTATAGAGCTCATTCCCAACCCAATCATCAATTGAGTTTTACTTGCAGAATATCCCATGAAATTCCTGTGAAGAGTTTTGTTTTTCATCGCCTTATACAAAGAATCGGTTTTTAGGGCAAAATGATCCATCCCTATTTCTATATAACCCAGTTCTCCGAGAAGTTTTTTTCCGGCTTCATAGAGTTCCCGTTTTTCTTCGGCAGATGGAAGATCGTTATCATCATAACCTCTTTGCCCAACACCCTTAATCCATGGCACGTGCGCGTAACTGTAAAAAGCGATCCTGTCCGGTTTTAGCTGTTTCGTTTTGTTAATAGTATCTATAACAGCCTCTTTGGTTTGATGTGGCAAACCAAAGACCAGATCATGACTCACAGATGTATAGCCTATTCTACGGCAATTATTGGTGACCTCTTCCACCCTCTTATAAGGTTGCAGGCGGTTGATGGCTTTTTGAACTTTCAAATCGTAATCCTGTACCCCGAAACTGGCGCGTTTAAATCCAAGATCGAACAGGGTTTGAAGATGCTTTTCAGTGGTATTGTTGGGATGACCTTCAAAGCTGAATTCGTATCCAGGGAATTTATCGGCTTTCTCAAAAATTCCGTCAATCAGTTTTTTTAAATTCTCAGGACTGAAAAATGTTGGAGTTCCACCTCCCAAATGAATTTCACGGATGCGCGGTTTTTCACTTAAAACATCACAATACAAAGCCCATTCTTTTAATACAGTCTCAATATAAGGTTCCTCAACACTGTGCCTTTTTGTAATTCGCTTATGGCAACCGCAAAAAGTACAAAGACTCTCACAAAACGGAAGGTGAATATAAATGCTTATCCCTTCAGATTGATTGCTCTCGTCAAATGATTTTTGCGCTGTTTTGATCCAGTTCTCATAGGAAATTCCAGCCTCATCCCAAAAAGGAACTGTAGGATAGCTGGTGTATCTTGGTCCCGGAATATTATATTTTTGGATTAACGTGTTGGTAACTTCCATTTTATTTTGTTTTTTATCTGTTTTAAAACGCCCATTATCCTGTTTTACAGGTTATAAAACTTTTTTAATTGGTTTAATTTCCGGGCAAAATACCATTTGCAAAATTAAGAATTTATGATCGTATATCTATGATTACTGTCATATATAAAGAAAATAAAATTTTAAGTCGTGATATTCCCCAATTATAAAAAACTAGAAAAACTCAATGATGTGACACACAAGGCTGGGCGAACTTTCTTGCCTATCTTAATGAATACCTTGAAAATGGGATCAATTTAAGAAAAGCTGTGTTTGATTTCAAAAAACTTGAATACCGCAACTTAGCTTTCAATAATATTCAGCCCGAATAAATTCCATGCAAAATAAAATCATGAAATAAGACCTTGCAATCCGCAAGGCCTTATTGTTTATATAATATCCAAAGGTTTTATGCAACAGGAATTTGGATAAATAGCCTGTTCTACTTATTTTTCACTTCTTTTTTAACTTTGTACTTTTTATCATTAATCCCGGCTGCAACAATTAATATAAGTAATAAAATTATGCTTATCCAGGCCCATAATGGAAATACAGGGGTATCTCCGCTTGCATAACTGTGCATCCCTTTAGAAAGATAGTAATTTACTCCAAAGAATGTCATCAGTACACTTGAAAAACTAAGTATAGCTCCAGTATTAAAAATGAACATGCTCTTCATTTTTGGCACTAATCTAAAATGCAGTACAATTGAATATACAATTATAATCACAAGTGCCCAGGTTTCCTTGGCATCCCATCCCCAGTATCTTCCCCAGGACTCATTCGCCCAAATTCCACCTAGAAAAGTTCCAACAGTTGCCAAAAATAAACCAATAGTTAAAACCATTTCATTAATGTAGGTAAGCTCAGATATAATCGAGTTTAACCTCTTTTTATTTTTAGAATTTTTAAAAATAAATATCACCATATTCATTAACCCCAGAACAAAACCTAGGCCTAAGAAACCATAACTTATGGTAAGTGTAGCTACGTGGATAATTAACCAATAGGATTTTAAAACTGGCTGTAAATTTGTTAACTGAGGGTCATAACTGCTGTGGCTTGCTGTCATTAAGGTAAAAAATGCGAGCAAAGCAGTTGCCGCCAAGGTGATTTTGGAATAACGAACAAAACTAAATCCCGCCAAGATACTTCCCCAGGAAACCAAAATCAAAGCCTCATAACCATTACTCCACGGCGCGTGTCCTGATAAGTACCATCTCAATCCCATTCCATAAGTATGGTAAATAAATGCAATTCCCAAAATCGCTATTAAGATGTTTAATGTATAATAAACGAACTTATTTCTCTTTCTCAATAAATTATCTACGAAAGCAAATCCCAATAATAAAATACTAAGCAGACCATAAATATTTTTGAGATTGATAAATATTTTAGATTCATTATATTCAACCTCCTTGTCAATTTTTTCTTTTGAAGGCAATATTCCGGCTGCATCACTTTGTCTTTGTATGCGTTCAATATATCCCAATATTTTATTTGCTTTGGAATAATTCCCTGTAGCTGTAGCTTTATTTAACTCCAACAAATATAACCTCATCAGGTTTCTGTAATTAAAAACCTGCAGTTGCAAATCGTCATTCAAGATCTTGATTTTTCCTGTTAAAGGAACCGAAGCCTTACGATCGTTTAAACTGATCCATTTATTGTTTTCTGAATTTTGAAGCGGAAAAATAGTCATTAAATTCCCTTGAAATCCCTGCATGAATATTTCTAACCGTTCATTGATCTTTATAATTTCCTTGTCAAATTTATTTTGCTCGGAAGGTTTTTTTATAAATGCCGCTTCTGAAGCTGCACTGAGCTTATATGAACCATCCTGATTGAAAAAGTCGTTAAAAGCAGCATATTTCCCCTCTTTCCCAATAGCCGTCATCACGGGCTTTTCACTGACATAAATAATTTTTTGTTGTTTCCAAAAATCAGGGTTTAATGTTAAATCCAAGAAAACCTGCATTGCATCCATTTCTCCTTTGCCCGGAATATCGAATTTATCCTTTCTTGATATTTTATGCATTACGTCGTAAGCCAATGTATTTACCGGAGCGAATCTGCCGTCATAAGTTTGAGTGATCAGATGTCCAAATTTTTTGGCATGTTCCACAGTAACTTTAGTTGTACTGGTATTTTGCAATGGCAACTGACTAACCCCATTTTGTGAAAATACAGTTGAAACACTAAAAAATCCGAAGGCGATAATCGCGATTAAATTTTTTCTTTTATCGCGAATCTTTGTAATTTTTTTCATTAAATCTCTATATCTTGTATTTTTGCTGAACAAGGTTAGAATAAATCCAACAATCAATAAAAAATATCCTACATAAGTAATCCAGGTTCCATAAAAATCATTATTTACAGATAAGATCGTTCCTTTTTCATCTCTGTCGTATGATGATTGGAAAAACCTGTAACCCTCATAATCCAAAATATTGTTCATATAAATTCTGTGGTTTTCAACTACCCCATTTTTTTTGTCAATTAAAGTTACCTCACTTGCATAAGATGAAGGGCTCTCAGAACCAGCATAACGTTCTAATATAAATTCATTCAATTTAATTTCAAATGGAAGTGCAATTTTTTTATTTCCGTAAGCCATTTGTATATCTGCATCGCCTACTTTAAAGCTTTGATATTTGTCTGTAAAACCCTCTCCGCCCAAAACAGTTGCTTCTTTGGTTTTACCTTTATAACTAATATCCACAACCAGTGCATCTAAACCACTTTTCCCACCTTCCTGGGAAACATATTTTGAACCTGCATTTTTTAATTGCCTGCTTAAAACGAATACGATTCCGGTATTTTCAGGCTCGTATAAATATCCGGACTTTAGTTCTGCGATAGAATCTTTATCAATTTGACCAATAGCCATTTCAGGCATTTTAGAAGTTTTAATTGGCATAGGAGCGCTTAAGTAGAGTTTTCCATCTTCATTGCCAGTTATATTTAAAGCACCTAAACTTTCGCTGTTATTGTATGCAATATAAAACCCGTGAGATTCCTTTATCTCACCATCTTTTATCATTAAAACATCCTCATGCCCATCAACCTGAAGCTTTAATTCTATAAGGCTAATACCGCCCTCAGTTCCTTCTTCAAAAGTCTCTACGACATTTTTTAAATGATCTTTATATTTGATATTGACATCGCCGTTTTCTTTAGTAGCCAGATCAAAATCAAAAGAGTTGTCGGTAATTGCGCCAAAAAGGACGAGTTTTGCAGTATAATAATTCTGATTATCTACGATTGCATTTACACTTAAATAGGGCTTAGAACTAGAGATATAATCTACGGTTTCCCCCTGACGGATATGCATCATCCCTTCAAAACCAAAATATCTGGTTACACCAGAACCAATTATTATAACAATAAACGCACTGTGAAAAAGTAACCCGGGAAGTCTTTCTAACCGGAATAAATTATATCTTTTTATACTTCCAATAAAATTTATTACCAATAAGACTAAAAGGATCTCAAACCATTTAGCATTGTAAATAACTAATTTGGCAGTAGTGAAGTCATAGATCTCTTCTAAAAATGTGGCAGTTGCAATAGCTATCGTGAAAATAAGCAACAACACCAGAGTTGCCTTTGAAGAAACTAGTAACTTAATTATTTTTTCCATGTGAGAAAATTTTGTGCGTTTATACTGAATACTGAGGCCAAAATTAAATATTATATTTAGGGATTTTGATGACGATGGTCATAGTTACCTATCTTAATTTCCATAAAAAATTGAGAATTACCGTATGCTATTATTTCTCAAAAAGGTATTAACTCTGAAATTTCCTAAGAAATAACTACTTATATAAAAAACTCAGAAATTTTAATTCTTTGAGATTCATAAATTTAGCTAGGAACAAAATCGAAAAGCACAAACTTTTTTTCATGTAAAAATCATAGCTTTAAGCAAGGATTCCCGTATTTCTATGAACGCCCATATAGAAAAAAGGTGAGCGGTTAAAAGAGAATCAGTAATCTTTAAAAGATTAATTACGCATTTTTGAATTAGAAAAATCTTACTTCAATTAAAAAATTGGAGGCAAATTCAACTCGTAAAAATAACTCCTTATAATTACGGGAAATTTATTTGAGGTAAGAGGAAGCTCTGGAATTGCCAGAAAAAACAAAACTACGCCTTCACCTCCACCTCAACATCTTCGGTTTTGATTGTGGAAAGCAATTCTAATTTCCCCTCTTCAAAGAGTTCGTCAAGATTGCACAAATCGGTATTAAAATCGTCTATTTTATAATTGTTATAATCTACAAAACGCATTCCCTGGATAATTCTGGGATTATTGGCCTCTCTAAACCGGATCCCTCCTTCGTTCTCCATAAATTTATAAGCCAGGTAATCTATCGTAAATTTGTCTTTGTGGATCCAATACAGGAATTCATCGTGATGATCTGCACCACCACCCTCCTGTTGAAAGGTGATCTTCAATTGATAATAGGGTTCTCCTTTAATTTCAGCATCGCCTACCAACTTTTTATTTACCGCCTTATCATTTAGTCCATAGGGCAATTGTGCAAAGTAGTGAACGGAATTCACACTGCCTGAATAACGAACCGCCATAGAATCCGGGACATTTATCAAACTGTCGTTTTTAAACCTCTGAAAACCGGTATTGCTCAACACATCTCTGAAGGTTCCTGTAGAATCTGAAATAATTCGTTCCAGTTGAAATTCTCCTCCATTCCGGATGCTTTTATAGGTGTTCTCCCTAAACTTAAACTGAACTGTGGCTCTCCTATAAATATCACCTCCGGCATTTTCAATGGTTTTGGTGATAATTTCATCAGCAGAGATCACTTCTTTTTCTTCCTGACAGGAAGTGACAAAGAACGCTAATATCAAAACAATAATATATTTCATATTTATTTCTAAAATTATGGCAAAGATAAACAAATAAGGGAAACAAGAATTATGGGAAGGATTCCCAGGTTCAACAATTTATTCCAACCCATTGATTTCCTGAAGTTGTTGAACATCCAACAAATCCTTTGGACGGCCTGCTTTAATTTTACTTTCGATTAGATCTGAAAAATTGATATTTTTTTCATTTTAAAAAATTACAATTACATTGTGCCTTAATCTAAAGAAAGCTTGCTATTTTTGTGCTTCTATGAGTAATACCATCAAAATAAAAAACCGCAAGGCAAAGTTTGAATTCGAATTCCTGGATAAACACATTGCAGGGATCAAACTTGCCGGAACAGAGATAAAGGCTATCCGAATGGGGAAAGCAGCTATCACCGAGAGTTTTTGCGAATTTCACAACCATGAGCTTTTTGTGATCAATATGACTGTGGAAGAGTATTCCCATGCCACTCATTTTAACCACGACCCTAAAAGTGCCCGAAAGTTGCTTATGAAAAAACGGGAGCTGAAAAAACTGGAGAAGGAAGTAAAAACATCCGGGCTCACCATTGTTCCCCTTCGCCTGTTCATCAATGACCGTGGACTTGCAAAGTTGCAGATCGCCCTTGCAAAGGGTAAAAAACTTTACGACAAACGAGAGACTATAAAAGACCGGGAA
>ERZ1284729.83-NODE-83-length-15703-cov-8.803298_pt1 | contig 15703 bp, 15 predicted proteins | sample MGYA00454602_ERZ1284729 | MGnify/ENA primary metagenome ERZ1284729 (study PRJEB36292, sample SAMEA5787381) | metagenome | biome: Arctic soil; feature: perennial spring outflow channel; material: sediment | place: Canada | collected 2017-07-08 | depth 0.05 m ... | reverse complement strand
GCTCTATACTCCCCATATAGCCCGTCAGGATTTATGGAAGACCTCCGGGCATCTGGATTTTTACGGCGAGAATATGTACGCGGCAATGGCCATAGACGAGGTGCAGTATCAACTTAAGCCGATGAACTGCCCATTTCATATCGGGGTCTATAATAGCCGGAAGAGGAGCTATCGCGAGCTGCCCATCCGTTGGTGCGAACTGGGCACGGTCTATCGATATGAACGCGCCGGTGCCCTGCATGGTCTGATGCGGGTTCGCGGCTTTACTCAGGATGATGCCCATATCTTCTGCCAGCCGGATCAGCTGGAAGATGAGATTGTCAATATTCTGGAGCTCAATCTTCTGATCCTCAAGACCTTTGGCTTTGATCAGTACGATATTTATCTTTCGACCCGGCCTGAAAAATATGTGGGTAGTGACGCTAACTGGGAAAAAGCCACCGAGGCCCTGAAACAGGCCCTCGACAAAAAAGGACTAGCCTATTCCCTTGATCCCGGTGAAGGTGTTTTCTATGGTCCTAAGATTGATATCAAGATCAAGGATCAACTGGGTCGTTCCTGGCAATGTTCCACCATTCAGGTCGACTTTAATCTGCCTGAGCGCTTTGATATGGGTTATACCGGAGCTGACAATCAGGAGCATCAGCCCATTATGATTCATCGGGCCTTGATGGGCTCACTGGAGCGCTTTATCGGCGTGCTGATAGAGCATTATGCCGGTGCTTTTCCTTTGTGGTTGGCGCCGGTGCAGGCCAGGGTGATGAATATTACCGATGCCCAGGCTGATTATTGCGAGCAGCTTTATGCCCAGTTACGGAAATTGGGCATACGGGTAGAAAAAGATTTGCGTAATGAGAAGCTGAACTATAAAATCAGGGAAGCGCAACTGAACAAGATTCCATTCATGCTCATTATCGGCGATAAAGAAAAAGAAAACGGCACTGTTACTGTTCGTTTACGTGATGGCAAAAATTTGCCGGAGATGACGGTTGCAGACTTTGCCGCCAAGATTAGTGCTGAATGTAACGAAATACGAGGAATGTAGTGATTAAGGACGCAAGACAACTGTCTTTGCTTTAAATACTATATTTTGGTTTAAAGAATATTTTAGTTGAGTAACAGATTAGCGGCCGCAATAAAGAGTCGTCTAGTTTATTCAGTTCGTAAAAGCAGGGAGGTAGAGATATTAAACAAAGAGGAAAAAGAGCCCCGGTTCAGCGAGAGGTAAAGGCCAATATCAATGAAATGATTCGTCATCCTCAGGTCCGACTCATCGGCAGCGATGGTAGTCAGTTGGGTGTAGTAACCGTGGACGAAGCACTGAAACTAGCCGATAATGATGGCTTAGATTTAGTGGAGGTTTCAGCAAATGCTGATCCACCTGTTTGTCGGATAATGAACTACGATAAGTTTCGTTACGAACAGGCCAAACAAGAACAAGAAGCAAAAAAGAAACAAACGACTGTTGAAACCAAGGAAATTAAATTTCGCCCTAAAACCGATGAGCATGATCTGAATTTTAAGATCAGAAATATTGTTAAATTTCTGCAACAGAAAAATAAAGTGAAGCTGACCATGCGTTTTCGAGGGCGTGAAATCGTATATTGTCAGACAATTGGCCTGGAGGCCATGCAGAAGATTGCCGCTGCTTTGGAAGGAGACGCTGTTATTCTGCAAGAACCGAAGATGGAAGGTCGGCAGATGGTTATGTTTGTCGGTCCCAAATCCTGAGAGTGTCCAAACAAGAAAAATAATTTATTCTATCAGAACTTAGACAAAGCTGAATATGAACTGCTGTGTTATTCTTGCTCTTCAAGAAAAAACAGACAGTACTTTATAGGAAGTGTAAAGGAGCTCGATTATGCCAAAGATGAAAACAAAAAGAGGCGCCGCCAAACGTTTTAAGGTAACTGGGTCAGGACAGATTAAGCGCGGTAAGGCTTATACCAGCCACATCCTGACTAAGAAAACCACGAAGAGGAAGCGTAATCTGAGGAAATCAGCTCTTGTTAATTGCGCTGATATCAAAGGAATCCGCAAGATTTTACCATACCTGTAATCGTTCTCCTGTGTATGGGCTGTTAAAGAGATTGCTTAACCATTTTAGTTTTCCTGTTGTTCTTCATAATCAAGGACAATAGAGCCAAAAGGAGTAGAAAATGCCACGCGCGACAAGAGGCTTTAAAGCCCGTAGAAGAAGAAATAAAGTATTGAAACTGGCCAAAGGTTTCAGGGGCGGTCGCAGCCGCCTCTTTCGGACCGCCACCGAAGCTGTTGATCGGGCTCTTGTTTATGCCTATAGAGATCGGCGCACAAAGAAACGTGATTTCCGTCGTTTGTGGATTGCCCGTATTAATGCCGGCGCCCATATGAATGATATCAGCTATAGCCGACTTATCTGTGGTCTGAAAAAGGCTGGCATTGAACTTGACCGGAAAGTTCTGTCTAATATGGCCATTCTTGATGCTGCAGCTTTTTCTGAAGTGGTAAAAATTGCAGTAACTGCCAACGCCTAAGTCTTTTTTTAGAGAGGACTGAGTTGTTCTATGCCGGTTTTGATATCTATCGAAACCGGCGTATTGTTTTAGGATGCTAACTAATCAAAAAAGAATATATCCTGAAGCTTGTTTGCAGCTGTAACTACATGATTGTCCTTCAATCATTAATAAGCATCTACCCTTTTGAATTTGTCATGGAACAAGAGCTACTCAGACTACAGCACGAGGCCACCGAGAATCTTCATCAGCTTGTCGAGGCAGCTCAGCTGGAAGATTTTCGTATACGTTATCTGGGACGTAAAGGCCGGTTCAGCACCATCATGCGCGAGCTCAGCGCTGTCGCCCCGGAAGAAAGGCCACGGGTCGGCCAGCTGGCTAATACCGTCAAGGCAGAAATTGAGAAACTCTTTGATGAGAAAAAGGAATTAATCAGCAGCGGATCCCAGAGGACAAGCTCGATTGATTTGTCGCTTCCGGGCCGATTTCCTGAAAGAGGCCGGCTGCATCCGGTAACACAGATCATGAATGAGGTCTGTGCTATTTTCGAGGGGTTAGGTTTTTCAGTGGCTGAGGGTCCTGATGTCGAGCAGGATCATTATAATTTTGAGGCCCTCAATATCCCGGCGCATCATCCTGCCCGCGACATGCATGATACTTTTTATATCAGTGAGTCTATCCTGCTGCGCACCCATACTTCTCCCATGCAGGCCAGAATCATGGAAAGCCAGCAGCCTCCTTTGCGGGTTATTGCCCCGGGCAAGGTCTATCGCTGTGATTCTGATATTACCCATACCCCGATGTTTCATCAGGTTGAAGGCTTTCTTGTTGATACCAAGGTGTCGTTTGCTGATCTAAAGGGTATTTTGACTGTTTTTACCAATAAGATGTTTGGTCAAGATCTGGCCCTGCGCTTTCGTCCCAGCTTCTTCCCCTTTACTGAACCCAGTGCCGAGGTGGATATCGCCTGTGTTATCTGCAATGGGGCAGGGTGCCGCGTGTGCAAGCACACAGGATGGCTGGAGATCCTGGGGGCCGGCATGATAGATCCCAAGGTCTTTAAAATGGTGGGCTATGATCCGGAGATATACAGCGGCTTTGCCTTTGGCCTGGGGATTGAACGTATTGCCATGCTTAAATACGGCATCAATGATATTCGCCTGTATTACGAAAATGACTTGCGTTTTCTCTCACAATTTTAGAACGGATGAGTGCTGATTCTTGAAAAGTCCGTTAGGCTGGTTATAAGAATCGCTTATTCCTCTTCAGATGATGTTGATTATGTTTTCACAGCCAGTCCTGCTGGCCGGTGGCTGTCCTTGCGGCAGTCTTCACCTTTTTATATAGATGATTAAATACCATGAAGTTTACCATCGATTGGTTAAATGAGTATGTAAGCACCGACGGTTTTACTCCGGCAGAGTTGGCTGATCACTTGACAATGCTTGGTCTTGAGGTTGATGCGGTAACTGAGCTTTTTCAGGAATTGGCTGAGCTGAAGACTGCATTGGTTGTCTCGGTTGCCCGTCATCCTGATGCCGATAACCTGAGCCTGTGCCAGGTGGCGGTAGGTGCGGAGACCCTGCAGATTGTCTGTGGCGCCCCCAATGTCAGACCAGGTTTGGCGACTGCCATTGCCCTGCCCGGCACTACGCTGCCCGGTGGCGTGAAAATTAAAAAATCAAAAGTACGGGGCGTTGAATCCTTCGGCATGCTCTGCTCCGAACGGGAATTAGGGCTCAGCAGCAGTCACAGTGGCATTATGGAACTGCCTGCAGAGACTCCGCATGGTCAGTCATTGATTCAGGTACTTGGGCTCAATGATACCCTGGTTGAGGTTGATTTGACCCCCAACCGGCCGGACTGCGCCTCTGTCATTGGTGTGGCCCGAGAAATCGCCGGAGTCATCGGCCGGCCGTTGACCCTGCCGGTGGAAAGCATCGAGGTTCAACCTTCAACAGCTGCATTTGCAGTCGAGATTGAATCTTCTCAGCTCTGTCCTCGTTATGGTGCCAGACTAATTAGCGGCATTACCATTGCTCCGTCACCCTGGTGGTTGCGTAAACGGCTGCTGTCGATTGGACTGCGTCCGATCAATAATGTGGTCGATGTTACAAATTTGGTAATGATGGAATACGGGCAGCCTCTGCATGCCTTTGATTTTGCTAAATTGGCCGATAAAAAGATTCTGGTTCGCCATCCCCGCAGTAACGAACTGGATTTTACCACGCTCGATGGCGTTGTCCGCAAACTTGATGCGGAGATGCTCATGATCTGTGATGGGGCGCAACCGGTAGCGGTGGCTGGTATCATGGGCGGAATGAATTCTGAGGTCAGTGATACGACCACGACCATTCTTCTGGAAAGCGCCTGCTTTGATGCCATCTCGATCCGAAAAACGGCGCGCAAGCTCAACCTGTCTTCCGAGGCATCTTACCGTTTTGAGCGTGGCGTTGATCCCGGCGGTTGTCTGTTGGCCATGGAACGGGCAGTCAGGCTGCTGTGCGAAGTAGCCGGTGGTACTGCAGAGTCTGGCGGTATAGACAAATATTACGGCCAGAAGCCTTTTAAGACGCTGACCCTGCGCATCCGTCGCACCTTGGATCTTCTTGGAATGGCCTTAGACTATGCAATCATTGAAAAGGCTTTGACCTCCATCGGTTTTCGCTGCAAACAGAAAGATGCCGACAGCCTGTGGGTTGGGGCACCTTCATTCCGGGTTGATATCGAACGTGAAGTCGATCTGGTGGAAGAAGTCGCCAGGCTGATTGGCTATAATAATATCCCGACCACCCTGCCGACGGTACAGTTGAGTTATGCTGAGCAGGATCGCAGCAGATCCCTCAGGACTGAGATTGGCACTTTACTGACCGGCATCGGATATTACGAGGCGATCAATTACAGCTTTACCACGGAAAAAAATTTACAGTTGCTGGGACTTACAGCAGAGGATCCTCGCTGTCGTCTTGTGCGGCTCGTTAATCCATTGAGCGAAGAACAGTCTGTGATGCGGACTATGCTGCTGCCGGGGCTCCTTGAAAACGTGCTGCGCAATATTAATTTCCAGAAGAGTGCGATCAAGCTCTTTGAGATCGGCAAGGTCTTCACCCCCAAGGGCGATAATGAACAACCCCTGGAAAAAACACGCCTGACCGGGGTGGTGAGTGGCAATCGCTTTGGTGAATCGTCGCCTTATCATTTCCAACAACAGCCGGTGGATTTTTTTGATGCCAAAGGGGTAGTAGAATATCTGCTTCAGGAACTGCGCTTTATGGGGCATGGAGATTCAGTGCCGCTTGCTTTCTCTGCTGCTGAACAGGCGCAGCGGCTGGAGCCGTTTATTGATCCCTTACAGTATCTGGTAATAACTGCTGCAGGCGAGCAACTGGGTGCTGTGGCCAAAGTCCTGCCTGAAGTGCTCAGAAAATTTGGGATCAAGCAGGATGTGTTCTTCTTCGATCTTGATCTGGACGCCCTCTGTACACTGGATGCGGTCGCCAAGAACTTTAGTTCGCTTCCTGTCTTTCCGGCAGTGAACCGCGATATTGCTCTGCTGGTGCCGGAACACATTGCGGCCGGGGCAATGGTTGAGGCGGTGCTGCAGGCCGGGGAGCCGCTTATTGCACATTGTGCAATTTTTGATGTTTATCAGGGAAAATCGCTTGAGCACGGTTATAAGAGCGTTGCCCTGTCCGTGACCTACCGTTCGCCCCAGAAAACGCTTACTGAAAAAAATGTTGAGAAGGTTCACCTAAAAATAGTTACTATGCTGGGTTCAAAATTTGCTGGAACCCTCAGGACAGGATGATATGAATAAGGATAATCTTACCCGTAAAGAATTGGCAGAGGTGCTTAATGGTCAACTGGGCTATCCGCAAAATAGTTGTGCGGCCCTGGTTGATGCCTTTCTGGAGCAGATGAAGCTTTCTCTTCTTGATGCCAATTCCATCAAGCTCGTGCATTTTGGAACCTTTACCGTTCGGGATAAACATCCCCGGCGGGGACGTAATCCGCGGACAGGCGAGGCTATTACCATTAAGTCAAGACAGATGGTAACGTTCCGTCCGAGCAAAAGATTAAGGGAGCAGATTAACGAATAGTTTTTATCTTTAACCAGGGGCCAGGATCATGAGAGCAGAGATACCGGACAAGCTTTATTTTAAGATCGGTGAGGTAAGCAAGCTGACCGGGCTTCCAGCCCATGTCCTACGTTATTGGGAATCGGAATTTCCCAGTATCCGCCCTAATCGAGCCAATTCGCAGCAACGCCTCTATCGCCGGGTTGATGTGGAAACTATCCTAAGCATCAAGACTCTACTCCATGAGCAGGGTTATACCATTGCCGGGGCCAGAAAGTTTCTTGCTAGTGGCCAGACGTTGAAGATGTCATCTGTCCCCCCGCCGAATGGGGTTGAATATCTGGAGCTGATCAAATCTGAACTCCAGGAGATGAGCGCCTTATTAAATGATGTGGGCAAAAAGTAGGGAATAATTCTCCAGTATTTCCCTTTTGTTGACAGCAACAACAACCCATGGTAGATAACATCTTATAATTCGGGGCGTAGCGCAGTCTGGTAGCGCACTTGGCTGGGGGCCAAGTGGCCGGAGGTTCAAATCCTCTCGCCCCGACCAGTTTTAAATGGTTTGCGGTTTTTGACAATGGCTGCAATTTGTAATATTTGAGCACCATCAAAACCGCAAGTCCCGAAAGCAAGGCGTGCAATCTCACCATCGCCGTCATTACATAAAGGCCCGTACCTTTAATAGGTGGCGGGCCTTTCTTGTTTCCATGGCGGAGCGGCGGTGCAGAACGACCAGCTGTCCTTGTGTCTGCCGGTATAACCTAAGCATAATAGCGGTTTAATATTCCCGCCCATTAGAAAAATTAATTGGGGCCATGGGGTAAACTTTTGGCCCCCAATTAATTTACAATAACTCTGCCTATTAATGATGCTCTTTCTGGGTAAAGGTTCGGCCGAAAAGTCGTTCCCCTATCAAAAATCCAAAGGCCACCACACCGATACCGCCGGCAATGACGCCGAATTCAAAGATAGATGGCACATAGCTGAAATAAGAAGGTAGCCCATCCCAGCCCAGATTCTGGGGCACGATCTGGCCGGCGATCACCAGGTCATAACGGGCCACAAACTGGCCGACCAGAACCAGAAAGCCGGCAAGAGCCATCATGCTGACATTTTCCAAACGGGATAAAATAATCAGCATTATAGGGATAAGCAGCCCAATACAGACCTCCAGAACCCAAAAATTAATGGCCAATGGGCCATTGATCAGGGCATCTGCTGCTGTTCTGCCCAGCTCAGGTCCACCGACATAAAAACTGACAAGGCGCCAGAAGGTGGCAACCGTGTAGAGAATAAGCACCAAGGTCATGGCTTTGCCGGCACTCTTGACACCAAGAAGAACGGCGGGGCTCATTTTTTCATCGCGAATCTTATAAGCCAGGAAATTAAACAGGACGGCAGCCGCCGCGCCTGAGAGAAATGCGGCAGTAAGAAAATAGATCGGTAATTGTGCTCCGTACCAATACGTCCGGGCGGGCAGGGTGGCAAAGACACCGCCCAGACAACTATTGGCTAACACTTCCGCTATTGCCCCCATTATACCGAGGATCAAAGCGACCCTTGCCAAGCCGGTAATAATGCCGGCAAACTCAATAATCATACAGCCAACTGCCAGACCGTAGAGGGTACCCATCCACCAGATATTGGAAGTAGGGTTCGGCGAAAGGATATTATAGAGCAACATTCTGTGCGGGCTGGCAATTTCCACACCAATGGTGGCAAAGGCGGCCATGATACAGATAATGGACATCCAGACCATGCGGTTGCTGATAATACCCATTCGGGTACCGCCAAAAACATGGCTCATGGCGGCATAAATACATAAACCAGTGGAGGTTATGGCCCAGAAAGCATAAGTGGAAATAAGCATTCCCCAAGGCATTTCGCGAGTATTATGATAAATGGTATGATGGCCGTAAATAAAAGCTAACACACCGCAACTGAGACCAACCACAGTCACAATTAAAAAAAAGAGCGTGGCTTTATTTATGGCCGAGGTTGCCAGACGTGGTTCGGCTGTTTCAGCAAAAATGGCTGCTAGTGATGTATTTGTCATTTTCTACTCCTGCAGATTGGTTGTCTTTCGCACAAGATATTTAATTGCATTGGTTGCATGGCGCAGTACCTTTTTTTTAGAATTAATGACCAGCCTTATTGCTTTTGCCATGCTGACCGTCATTTCCCATCAGCCGGTTATAACCTTTCACGCCGATATGACAGTTATTGCAGCGGGTATTGGCGGCAAAGGCGGTAGAATCATCATGGCAATGACCGCAGTATTTACCCTCATAGAGGGCTTGCATGGTAAAGTCGGATGTCTTTTCTGCCGCTCCTGTCTCCATGGTAAAGAGCGAGTCATGACAGGCCTCACACTCCAGCCCGGAATCTTCGATGTGGGTCTTATGATCAAAAATCACTGCCTTCACCGGTTTTGTCCACACTATGAGATCTGTCGGTATAAGTTCTGTCATGTCCAGGTGACATGAAGCGCATTGAGTGTTGGTGGCAAAGGCGGTATTGCCATCATGGCAGGAGCCGCAGTACTGTCCTTCCAACATGGAGGCCATGGTCATTGTGCCGGTAGCAAGGGCCGCTCCTGATTCCATGGTAAAGAGTTCGTCATGACAAGAATCACAAGAAAGACTGGCCTCCATTGTATGTGTTTTATGGCTGAAACTGACCTTGGTCGGTTGTTCCCAGATAATCGGGGCCTCAGGGCCATAGGTATCTTCATCAAAAGTCTCTGCCGCTATTGCATTGGCGACCAGAAAAAAAGACCCAGCCAGCAGGATGGTCCCGACTGTGTTCATTCTGTGTTGTTTCATATTATTCTCCTGCAAAAAGGGCAAAATATTTCCAAAAAGGTGGTGTCGAATTTACGTATTGACGAGTTTTCGACATTGGTCATTACCTCTGTTCAATTATGCATTCATATAAAACACATTAGGCAAGGCCCCGGTATCGGGGCGTAAAACCCAGATCTTGGTGTCAGGCATATGCAGTAAACGATAAATTTCAGTAGATTTATCGTTCAGGTCGCCAAAAATTCTTACTCTTGCCGGGCACGCTGCCGCACATGCTGTTTCGGTCTTACCTTCAGCAAGTCTGGTGTCGAGGCAGAAGTTACATTTGTCAATTGCATATTTCTCTTCATTAAAATAGCGGGCATTATAGGGGCAGGCTGCCATGCATGTTTTACAGCCAATACATTTGGCATAATCCATAACCACGATGCCGGTTTCCGGGTCTTTATAAGTGGCTTTTGTCGGACAGACACGTACGCAGGGCGGCCGATTGCAGTGATTACAGAGAACAGGCCGGAATTCCCTTTTTTCTGAGCCGTTCTCTGTAGTCAGGCGTTCCTGAATTGCTGTTCTATAGGCATCGTGGGCATTAGGAATATGGTTGGTCTGTTTACAAGCCGCTACACATTGTTCACAGTCAACACAACGATTTTGTCTCATGACCATGCTGTAATGTTTGGTATATGGATATTGGCCTTCAATGGGGATATTGCTATCCGGACTGTTCTGATTAGCTTGAGCCATTGAGGTCAGAGATAAAACAGTTCCTCCCAGAAAAATACCAGTTACAGCAAGCCCCATTTGCAGGAATTTACGACGTTCCTCTATAGATAAGTTGTCAGTGCCTTCATTGATTGCCTTTTCTAACTCCTCGACCTTCATGGTGATCCTCCTGATTTAAGACAGCGAAATATATTAAAACAACTTGGTGATCGTGGGTAATCAGCCATTATTTCTACTAAGGAATTAAGACATTAAATGTGTCGCATTCATAAAAAACTCCACTAATCAATAAAGCTGTAATTGCATGCCACATATTTGCCACACATTTGAAACTATATATAACTTTCTTACTAACAGCAATCAAAAATGAATGATAATTCATTTTCGCTGTTGCCGGATTAGGCAAATTCATGATTATATTAAACTTGTCAAATGGTTATGACCGAGTCAAACATTTATAATGTTATCCGTAATAGCTTTAAGGTTTATTTATTTTACCTGTTTGTGATTTGATCAACTTTGATGATTCTTGACAGGTTTGCTTGGTATGCGGTATCTTCTTGTTGGTTTAGTAGATTAAAAGTGAAGAGAAAACTGTCTCTTTGTGGTGATTCGTTGCTGGGCTGCTTTTTGTGACAGCTTATATGAGCTTAAGACATTTACCCTTCCGGAGTAGAATATGGGTGCTTTAAAGATAATTTTTCCAGTTGTGATTGCTGTTATATTGGTTGGGACTGTAAATAGTTCTGTTATGGCTGAGCAGAATAGTAATCAGGCTGCTGTAGAGAGTAGTAAAGAACAATTACTGGCAACAAACAGTTGTCCAAGGTGTGATCTTTCTGGTGTTGACCTTGACCGGGCCAATTTAACAGGCGCCAATTTGGAAGGGGCTATACTTTCTAAGGCTAAGTTTCGACTTGCCACCCTGACGAAGGCTAATCTGCGCAATACGGACCTTCGGGACGCTGAACTCGGCGGTGCTGATCTGGCCGAGGCTGATCTTCGAGGCGCCGATCTGAGAGGGGCAACCCTGGCAGGGGCCTACCTGGTTGGTGCTCAATTTGATAATGATATGAGTGCGAGGCCGTCATCAGAAGCAATTGTTGTGGAGAATGATTCTGCCGGTAATGTTGCTAACAATGATCTTGCTGCTGCCTCTCAAGGGCCGGGATTTTTGGATAATACCCTGCAAGGTATGAAGGGATTGTTTGGTCTTGGTGATGCTGAAACAGTTCAGGAGGTAACGACAACAACCGATAAAATCGAAAATTCTGAAAAGGTTGTACCGATAATCGCGCCAGTACAGCCGCCTTTACCTGATGCTTCTGCTGCAGATAACGTTGCAGCCATAGAAGAGACGCCGGTTGTGACCAAAGAGGCAGAGCCAATTGTGGCTGAAGAGTCGGGTTATTTCGATAATACCGTGGCACGCGTGAAGGATTGGTTCGGTCAAGGGGACAGCTCAGACCATGAAACGATAGCTGATAACACCAAGAATGTTATTCAGGAAGACAAGCAGGCCCATGAGAAAGAAGCGACAGATAGTATGGGTTCCAAGACTGTATCTACTGAGCAAACGGAGACAGAAAAAAATAGAGCCCTTTTGCTGAAGACTAAACGCTGCTATAACTGCAATCTCGTCAGTGTTGATCTGAGCGGTAAGAATCTGGCGGGGGCTGATCTTGAAGGCGCTGATCTGACCGGCAGCAACTTGCAGGGTGCTGATCTTGAAAAAGCCAATTTAAAAGGAGCGTCGCTGTTGCGGGTTGATTTCAGAGATGCTGATCTTCGGGGAGCAGATCTATATAAGGCGAATCTGTCAGGGGCAGATTTGACCGGCGCCAAGTTGGATGGTGCCTTGCTTGATGATACGCAAATATCAGATGCTGTTGGTTTTACGTCTGACAACTAAAAAAAATTAAAGATAACTTTTAAGTTCCTGATTTACCTAATCGGCAATAGGCGTGAATAATTTTTGTTCATTTGATGCTGATCTCATAGGGCGCTGTCCGCCAGCATGGTCAGCACCTTGTCAATACGATCATCGGCAGAGATCTGGTCATTGTGCAGGATAGCTGCAATGTTATTACAGAGTCCCTGGAGCTCGGCATTCCTGATCTCCAGGTCTTGAATGGTTAAGGCCGCTGCACTTTCTGTGGTACTCATTGCCTGACTCAGATCCTGGGCATTGCGTATGATCGCTTGGAGATTGGTGATTTTTGCCAGACGCAGAAAAAGTTCGTCAAAATTAATAGGCTTTTCCAGATAGTCGACAGCACCTTTCTTCATGGCCTCAACAGCGGTATCAATCGATGAGTGGGCAGTTATTATAATAACTTCAATGTTGGAGTTGATGTTTTTGGCTATACCAAGAACTTCAAGGCCACCGATTGAGCCCGGCATCATCAGATCTGTCAAAACCACATCAATGTGCTGCTGGGTAAGAAGCTTTCTGGCCTGATATCCATCTTCAGCGATCAGTACCTGATACCCTTCTTTTTCAAGGCGTTTTTCCAGCATTTTTCTGATAACGGGATCATCGTCAACAACGAGTATGGTCATCTCTCTCATGCACGTACCAAGCCTCAGGGGTTTTTCTGATAAAATATTGATCGTAAATGCCTCTTAGGTATAAAACGAGGACAAATACCAGTAAGCGATTCGGTAGAGCCAATTATGAGATAGCCGTCATCAGCCAGACTGTCAGCTATTTTATTAAACAGCTTCTGGCGATCAGGGAGGGTGAAATAAATTGCCACATTACGACAGAAAATGATGTCAAATTTTCCCAGACCTGCAAAAGGCAGCATCAGATTAAGTTTTTTAAACTGGACCATGGCCCGGATTTCATCTTTGATCGTCCACGAGTCGCCAAACATGGTGAAATAACGCTGCAGCTTATCACCGGGCAGGCCCCGTTCCATTTCAAATTTGTTGTATTTTCCCCTACTGGCCTGGGCTACAGCCCTGTCTGAAATATCTGTGCCCACTAGTTTAATGGTATATTTACCAATGTCAGGAAGCATCTCTTTAATGATCATCGCGATCGAGTAAAGCTCCTGCCCTGTTGAGGAGGCAGCACTCCAGATCTTGATATTGGTTTTCAAGGCAGGGGAAAGAGGTGTGCGGGCATCAATCAATTCGGGCAGCAGCTTATGCTGGAGAAGCTCAAACGGGCCTTTATCACGAAAAAAGAGGGTTTCATTGGTAGAAATAGCATCAATTATCTGACGTTCTATAATCTTGCCGGGTTCGCTCTTGGCTTTTTGGTATAGCTCCTTGTAAGTGGCGCAGTTATGTTCGCTAGCAATGGAACCCAGCCGGGTCTCAAACAGGTAGGATTTGCTCTGGTCCAGATATATTCCCGAGATATCATGAATATATTGAGAGACCAGCTTAAGTTCGTCTGGTGATATTTTTAACATGTGGTAAAAAATATGAAGAGCAAGGAGGATGTCGGCAGCATGAGGGACATTATTTTATACTTTTGGTTATTTCCGCGGCGATTTTATTCAACGGGACTATTATATCAGCCAGACCCTGCTGAATAGGTGCTTTGGGCATACCATAGACCACGCAGGTGGCCTCATCCTGGGCAATGACCAAGGCCCCTTTTTGCTTCAGGAGCTGTAAGCCTTTGGTGCCGTCTGATCCCATGCCGGTCATGATTACAGCGGTAGTGCGGCCAACATAATAATCAGCCACTGACCGGAACAGATAATCGACTGAAGGCCGACAGGAATTCTCTGGCGGATCATTGGTAATTTTGATCATTCTATTTTTACCATCAGGGCTGGCCACCAGTTTCATTTGCTTGCCGCCTGGGGCGATATAGATGGTGTTGGGTTGGAGCGGCTCAGCCTCTTCTGCTTCTTTGACGGTGAGGGCGCATTTGGCATTAAGGCTTGCCGCCAGCGATTTAGTGAAAATCGGTGGCATATGCTGGACAATAATAACCGGGACCCCAAGATCACCAGGGAGTAAAGGCAACATCTGACTGAGGGCGTTTGGCCCCCCCGTTGAGATTCCGATGGTGACAATCTCTGATTTTCCGCGCCTTATCGAACTTCTAGGTGTCGTGCTCGTTCCGGTAATCGCTTGCGGACGCAAGGAAGAGCCTGATTTTTGTTCAGGAAAACTCTTGGGTCGAGTGAATATACCTTTGCTGCCCAGCAATGTGGTCGCATTCTTGGAATTGCGGAAGGCCTCAAGCATTGGCAGCAGGGCATCTTTTATCTGATTTTTACCTTCTTGCAGGTTAGCGCTGCCTTGCGGTTTGAGAATAAAGTCAAAGGCCCCAAGCTCCAGCGCCTTCATGGTCATATCGCTTCCGTCGGCAGTAAGCGTGGAAAGCATGATCGCACCCACCTCCGGATGATCCTTTTGTAAGGCGGCCAGAACCTCAATGCCATTCATCTCCGGCATTTCAATATCGAGCGTCAGCAGATCCGGCTTTAAGGTAGTAATCTTGGACATGGCAATTTTGCCATTATGGGCAATACCTACAACTTCAATACCGGGAATCTCCGCCAGGATATCACTGACTGCTTTTCGGTAAACAATGGTATCATCTACAACTAAAACTCGTAGTTTTTGTGCAAACATTATCAGTGACTCTGCTCCTCAAGACGTAAGACCTTATTGACATCAAGGATACCAATAAGTTTATCTTCAGTTTTATAGACCCCGGAAAAGAACTCACCCTGAATCCCCCCCATATTGGCCGGGGCACGTTCAATTTTGTCAGTTTCCGCTGACACTACATCGCTGAGCCGGGTGACAAGAAGCCCTACATGTTCACCAGGCGAACTGACAATAATATTTCGGGCACTGGAGGTGGCCTCTGTCGACCCGAGGCCCAGCTTCTTGCCCAGATCGATGATCGTCACAATCTGTCCCCGCAGATTCAGGATGCCAGTGACATAGGAAGGTGCCTGAGGAACCTTGGTCATATCCATCAGTTTGTTGATCTCCTGGATTTTCAGGATATCCATACCGCACAGGGCATCACCGACATAAAATGTAGCCAGTTCGACATTATTAGTAATTTTTGTTTCGTTCATTTAGTTCCTTTTAACAAAGCAACATGGATTGATAAAAGAGTATAGGTCTATCTTTCTGCGATCGAGCACTATTTTTCTCAGGAGCATTAATATGTTTCTGATGTGGGCGGCTTACTGCTGTCGTTAGAAGTTAATAGAGCCGTTTTATATAATCATGGACACAGGTCATTAATTTTTCCTTATCCAATTTGATATGATAGTCATCAATACCGACGGCTTTTCCTTTGGCGACATCCTCGTCGGCCGCCAGAGTAGTCAGGGCAATAATGGGAATATTGTTATATTTTGGATTTTTTCTGATGGTTTCTGTTAATTCAAAGCCATTCATGTTGGGCATCTCGATATCAGTGACGATGATTGATATCTCATCAGCATGCTTTTGGAGCAAATCCCAGACATTAGCCCCGTCTGCTCCTTCAATAACCCTATAACCTGATTCTGTCATAAAATTTTTCACTTGATTGCGGCAAAAATAGGTATCTTCAGCAATATGAACAGTACGAATTCCCTCGCTGTTTGTATCAGCCTCAAAAACA
>ERZ1284729.82-NODE-82-length-15899-cov-14.997034_pt1 | contig 15899 bp, 16 predicted proteins | sample MGYA00454602_ERZ1284729 | MGnify/ENA primary metagenome ERZ1284729 (study PRJEB36292, sample SAMEA5787381) | metagenome | biome: Arctic soil; feature: perennial spring outflow channel; material: sediment | place: Canada | collected 2017-07-08 | depth 0.05 m ... | reverse complement strand
CAGGAGATAGAATTGATGAATAAATAAAATCCCGATTTAACGAATTAACAAATCCCGAATCCCGAATCAACGAATTATGAAACAAAAATATGCTTTGGTAACAGGAGGTTCCCGTGGAATTGGAAAAGCAATTGCCTTAAAACTTGCTTCAGATTTGCAATATAACATCCTGCTGAATTATAATTCCAATGATGAGGCTGCCCTGGAAACCAAAAAATTGGTGGAAGCTGAAAATGTTTCCTGTAAATTGCTGAAATTTGATGTTTCCAATTCCGAACAGACCAAATTAGTTCTAGCGGACTGGGCTCAAAATGATCCCGAAGCAATAATTGAAGTGATCGTGAACAATGCCGGAATAACCAAAGACGGACTTTTCTTATTTATGAAACCCGAAGACTGGCATTCGGTGATTGACACTTCATTGCATGGGTTTTACAATGTGACACAAGCGCTTCTAAAAAATCTGCTCACTCAGCGTTACGGCCGGATTATCAATATCGTTTCACTTTCGGGGCTTAAAGGCAATCCCGGACAGGTAAATTATTCGGCGGCAAAAGGCGCGCTTGTGGCAGCAACTAAAGCCCTTGCACAGGAAATAGGCAAACGAAATGTCACCGTAAATGCGGTGGCTCCGGGATTTATCATCTCGGATATGACAGCCGGTTTCGATGAAAAGGAACTTAAAAAGATCATTCCCCTGAACCGGTTTGGGAACGCGGAAGAAGTCGCAGATCTTGTCACGTTTTTGGCTTCAAAAAAAGCATCTTATATCACGGGAGAAATACTGAATATTAATGGAGGCTTGTATTCTTAGATATGGTTAAATGGAAAGGAAAATCCCGGGGTACTGTTGTGGGGTTAAAAATTTATGTTTTTATAATAAAAACCTTCGGTTTGATTTCGGCTTATTTTGTATTGCTTTTTGTAGTTGCTTATTTTATCATTTTTTCATTTAACTCCACAAGAAGTACCTGGTATTTTTTTAGAAAAAGGCTCAAATATTCTTCTTTGAGTGCTGCTTTTCAGGTTTACAGAAGTTATTTTACTTTCGGTATGATACAGCTGGACAGGCTCGCTATTGCATCTGGTTTAATGAATAAATACACATTTGAATTTGATGGAATACAGTATATCAGAGAATTGTTGAAGAAAAAAAAAGGGGGAATTTTGTTAACGGCTCATATTGGTAACTTCAATCTGGCAAATCATTTTTTTGACGATAAGAATATTTCTGTAAATTTAGTGCTTACTGATCTGGAACATAAACAAATTAAAAGTTATCTAGAATCCCTTACTGGAAAATCAAAGGTAAGGACGATTGTGGTGAAGGATGATTTAAGCCATATTTTCAAGATAAATGAAGCCTTAAAGAATAATGAATTGTTGGTATTTGCAGCAGACAGATATTTGAAAAACACAAAAACCCATACAAATTCATTTATGGGAAAACCGGTGCAGTTTCCATTGGGGCCTTTTAAACTGGCCGCAAGAAATTCCATTCCTGTACTGTTTATTCATATTATGAGGGAGAAAAATTTTCATTATCATTTTTATGCCAGACCTTATCAAGGTCAGGAAAATTCAGCAAAAGAAATTTTAAAAGCCTATCTTGAAAACCTGGAAAGAATGGTAAAAAAATATCCGCATCAGTGGTATAATTATTACGATTACTGGAACGATTTGAACTAAACCAAACTCATGTCAGAAAATTTACTCAAAGATCCGATTACTCATTTGGAGAGAATCCTGGAACTAATCCCCCAAAAACATCCTTTTGTAATGGTTGACAGTTTGTATGAATACACTGCTCTTACCGGAAAAACAGGTTTCTGCATTCCTATTGATAATATTCTTGTGGAAAACGGAAGTTTTTCTGAAGCCGGTCTAATGGAACATATGGCTCAAAGTATGTCGCTGCACCGGGGTTATCAGGGATTTCTGTCGGGATTGGACAAACCTAAAACAGGTTTTATAGGTTCTATAAAATCAGTAGAGATTATAGAACTGCCAAAAGCAGGAACCACACTTAGTACCTTTGTGGAAATTTTGGCAGAGGTGATGAAGGTAACTTTGGTTTCAGCTAAAACCTTTAATGAAGAAGGCAAAATTATTGCAACTTCTGAAATGAAAACCGTAACTGTTGACTAATGGAACAGGATCAATTAGTAACCAATACTGAAATTAGAGTGCGGTTTAATGAATGCGACCCTCTGCAAATTGTCTGGCACGGGAATTATTTGAAGTATTTTGAAGACGGTCGGGAAGATTTTTGCATAAAAAATGGGATATCCTATCTGGATGCAAAGGAGCAAGGATATTCCACACCTATTGTAAAATCTGTTTGCGAACATAAATTGCCTTTAAAATACGGGGATATTTTTATAGTAGAAACAACTTATATTCCAACGATAGCCGTTAAACTCGTATTTCGGTATAGAGTATTTTGTAATGGAAAACTGGTTTGTACAGGTGAAACCGTACAGGTTTTTTTAGATGAAGTCGGGAAATTGGCACTTATTTATCCGCAATTTATTTTAGATTGGAAAAAGGAAATAGGATTAGAATAAATGAAGAAGATCTATCTGCTTGAAGATGCTATTTTCTCTCCCTTGGGATTTTCAACGGAAGAAAATCTCGCTGCTATTAAAAATGGAAGCTCAGGTTTAAGATTCCATAAAAACAACAGGTTTCCAACCGGAGGTTTTTTTGCTGGAATTATCGAAAATGAGCTGTTGAATGAAACATTTTTGAAAATTGGCAAACCCGAAAAATTCACCAAACTTGAACAAATGATGTTGTTGGCGGTTAGCCGGGTTTTAGAAAAAAATCCCGATCTTAACCTCTCAAAAACAGCACTGATCATTTCTACAACCAAAGGAAATGTAGATTTATTGACAAAATCTCCTTTTCCCAAAAACCGGGTTTATGTAAGTGAATTGGGCAATGTTATTAAGGATTTCTTTGGCTTTCAACTGGAACCAATTGTAATTTCCAATGCCTGTATCTCCGGCGGGCTAGCGCTTGCGGTTGCAAAAAGATTTATTGCAGCTGGGAAATTCGACCAGGCAATAGTTGTTGGAGGCGATCTGGTTTCAGAATTTGTCCTTTCGGGATTTCATTCTTTTCAGGCGATAAGCCCTGAACCTTGCCGGCCATTTTCAAAAAACCGAAAAGGAATTAGTTTAGGCGAAGCAGCCGCGGCTGTTTTATTGAGTTCCAAAAAACCAATAGCTCCAAATGTTATCAGTATTATTGGAGAAGCTTCTGTAAATGATGCCAATCATATTTCCGGCCCTTCAAGAACCGGGGAAGGCTTATATAAAAGTATTCAAAACGCTTTGGGGGAAGCTCAGGTTTCCGCAAAGGAAATCGATTATTTATCGGCTCACGGCACGGCAACAGCTTTTAATGACGAGATGGAAGCCGTTGCTTTTAATCGTTCCGGTTTGGAAAATGTTCCTATGAACAGTTTTAAAGGTTATTACGGGCATACCCTTGGCGCATCGGCATTGTTGGAAAGTATTCTCACCAAACATTCCCTATTGAACAATGAATTGTATGCATCTTTAAATTTTGATGAAATTGGGGTTTCAAAACCATTGAATGTGATTGAAGATTTTGAGGAAAAAGAACTTCAGTTTGCAGTGAAAACCGCTTCGGGTTTTGGAGGTTGTAATCTTGCATTGGTGTTTAAAAAAGATTAAAATGAGTAATGGCAACTATAAAATAACCGATTATGTGCACATTAAAGATCACAGGATTTTCCACGGAAAAGATCAGGTCTTTAAAACAGAAAAATCCCTGGGTCTTGATCAGTTTTTAAAAGCATCATACAAAAAGTTAGAAATCGCTTACCCGAAATTCCATAAAATGGACGGGCTTTGCAAGCTGGGAATTATAGCCAGCGAAGTGCTTTTTAAAGAGCATTTTATTTCACCTGATACAGCATTGGTTTTTTCAAATTCAGCTTCCAGCCTTGAAACCGATAAAAAACATCAGCAGGCAATGGGCGGGATGGTTTCTCCTTCTGTATTTGTCTATACGCTGCCTAATATTGTTTTAGGCGAGATAAGTATCAAACATAAACTGCAAAGTGAGAACGTTTTTTTTATTGAAAACCAGTTTAACGCTGAATTGTTGAAGGAATATGCTGAAGTTTTGTTGGAAGCAAAAAAAACTTCTGCGGTTGTTTGTGGCTGGATAGACTTGAAAAATGCTAAATATGATGTATTTTTGTGCCTGATTTCAAAGGAAGGGGAGATCCCGCTTTCTAAGGAGAATTTAAAGAAATTATACATTTTTGAAAATGAGTGATTTACGCACAGAGTTGAAACAAAACATTATTGAACAATTGAATCTTGAAGAACTTGAAGTGGCAGATATAGATAATGACGTACCTCTTTTTGGGGACGGATTAGGCTTGGATTCTATTGATGTTTTGGAATTAATTGTGATGTTGGAAAAGGATTATGGCATTAAACTGACCGATCCTGACCAGGGAAAGGAAATATTTGCTTCCATTGAAAAGATGGCTGAATACATAGAAGCGAATCGCACAAAATAATATATGGATAAAGGAATTGCCATTACCGGGATGGGAATAATTTCGGCACTGGGCACTAGTGCGGGTGAAAATGACAGCGCATTGATCGCCGGAAAAACCGGTCTTTCCTATCCTGAAATACTTAAAACCATTCATTCGAACCTTCCGGTGGGAGAAGTAAAATTCTCCAATCTTGAATTGGCAGGAAAATTAAATCTGCCTGTTGCCCATACTTTTACAAGAGCAACACTTTTTGGCGCCATCGCGGCTAAAGAAGCAATTTCACAAGCATTGCTTACCAAAGATGAGCTTAAAGGAACCGGATTTATCTCCGGCACCAGCGTAGGCGGAATGGACGCCACCGAAAAATATTACCTGGAATACGAAGAAAAGAATGATCACAGGCGTTTTATTCAAGCGCAACATCCGGGATTTACCACTTCTCAAATCGCTTCCCATTTAAATCTGGAAGCTTATGTAACAACCATCAGCACGGCTTGTTCCTCATCTGCAAATGCAATTATGCTGGGCGCAAGGATGATAAAAGCGGGAAAATTAAAACGTGTGGTGGTAGGAGGAACAGATTGTTTGTCCAAATTCACGCTGAACGGTTTTAATTCCCTGATGATCCTATCTGAAGAGTTTTGCAAAGCTTTTGACGATTCCAGAAACGGACTTAATTTAGGGGAAGGCGCTGCCTATTTGGTGTTGGAGGCAGATGACGTTTTAAACGGAAAACCGGTTTTGGGCAGAATTTCGGGTTATGGAAATGCCAATGACGCATTTCATCAAACAGCATCTTCAGAAACGGGGCAGGGCGCTTTTTCGGCTATTAAAAAAGCTCTGGATATTTCGGGGCTTTCTTCGAAAAATATAGATTACATCAACGCACACGGGACTGGGACCAAAAATAATGATCTTTCGGAAAGCAATGCAATTCTTCGAATTTTTGGAGAAAAAGTACCCGACTTCAGTTCTACAAAAGCATTTACCGGACATACTCTGGCAGCCTCCGGTGGAATGGAAGCTGTAATTAGTTTGTCAGCGCTTCAAAATGATCAAATTTTTCCCAATTTGAATTTTGAAATTCCGATGAAGGAAACCGGCTTGAAACCGGTTTCTGTATTAAAAAAGAAGAAACTTCAACATATTTTGTCCAATTCCTTCGGTTTCGGGGGAAATTGTACCTCGCTAATTTTTAGCAAAAATGAAGAATAATAAGCTGTACATCAACGGACTATCAAGCATTTCGGCACAACCGGAAAATGCGGTTTTTGAAGGCATTATAAACACTTATCATCAAAATATAATTCCCGCAGTTTCCCCGGATTTTAAGTCATTTATCCCGGCTATGGCATTGCGGCGAATGTCCAGAGCCATCAGAATGGGGCTTACCTCGGCTAAAATCGCATTAAAACAAGCCGGAATGACCAAGCCAGATGCTATTATTACAGGAACGGGAGAAGGCTGTAAACAGGATACCGAAAAATTTCTTGAGGCAATTTTAAATCAGGATGAGAATCTGTTGACTCCAACGGCTTTTATCCAATCTACGCACAATACAATTGGCGGACAATTGGCTCAAAATCTTGAATGTACCGGCTATAATGTTACCTATACCCATAATTCAGCTTCGTTTGAATCGGCTTTGATGGATGCACAGTTGCTGTTTTTGGAGGATCGGGAGATAAATTCAGTTTTGGTTGGGGGAGTGGATGAGCTCTCCAAAAAGATAACTTCCTTTATGTATCTGGACAGTCAATTGAAGGAAGAGGAAATTTCCAATCCTGATTTATTGAAATCAAACTCCTCCGGCACCATAACTTCAGAAGGAGCCCATTTTTTCAGTATTTCAACAGAAAAATCGGAAAAGACCTATGCTGAACTGATAGATGTTTCGGTATTTCAGGCAAAGACTTCCAAAGATGTCTCGGAAAAAATTCTCAATGTGCTTCAGCTAAATAATTATACAATTGAAGATATTGAACTGGTGATCCTGGGAAACAATGGTGATAACCGGTTTGACCATTTTTATGATCACCTGCAAAAAGGGCTATTCTCGGAAAAAGTTCAATTAGCATATAAACATTTAACAGGCGATTATAAAACGGTTTCGGGATATGCGGTTTGGCTGGCATGTAAAATTTTTAAAACAGGTTCCATCCCGGAAATTTTTAAACTCAATGACGTAACTTGCCAAAACCCAAAAACGATTTTACTTTACAATCAATATCTTGGGGATAACCATAGTATTATGATCCTAAGCTCCAATTGAATTTCAAACTGCTCAATAGAATTGTGATCGGCCTTCTTTTAACAGGAGGAATTTTGGTGTTGTTTGGACTGATCTCTATTTGGTTGATAACAGGAGGGATTCTGGGATATCTGGCCTTCTTGTTGATTGTTTCCACCAATGTGCAGTTCAATTATTTTGTGAATGCATTCAACCGGAATCCCGAGGTTTCCGGTAAAAAAGTGGCTTTAACTTTTGACGATGGTCCCGTTGAAAACACCGTACAAATTCTCGGGATCCTGGATAAATACAATGTCAAGGCAAGTTTTTTTTGTGTTGGGAAAAATATCGAAAAAAATCCGGAGATCTTTAAGTCCATTCTTCAAAAGGGACATTTTGTTGGAAATCATTCCTATTCGCATACACGTAAAATGGGATTTTTATCCACCGCCAAAATAGTAGAAGAAATTCAAAAATGTGATGAAGTTGCGATGAAAATTGGCGGGGTAAAATTAAAAAGCTTTCGTCCGCCGTTCGGAGTTATTAATCCGAAGACTAAAAAGGCGCTGGAAATAACGGGTCATAAAGTAATTGGTTGGAATGTTCGCTCCTACGACGCAGTTTTGAATTCCAAAAGATATATTCTAAACCGAATTTTAAAAAAAATTAAACATGGAGATGTGATTTTATTACATGACAGCAATATTCAAACTGTGGATATCTTGGAACAGTTGTTGTTATTCTTGCAAACCAACCATTATACAATACTTAGAGTTGATAATTTATTTCAGATAGATGCGGATAATTAAACTTTTTATTTTTTTTATATCGGCAGTTGCTTTTTCTCAGCATTCTCCGCCACCACTTTCAGATTCAGAAACGATTCAGTTTAAAGAGAATGTCGCCAACCGTGCTGATGGGCTTAAAAGTTTGTCAAGCGATTTTATGCAGTCCAAATATATTCAACTCATGCAGGGTATAACTATTAGTAATGGAAAGCTTTTTTATAAAGCACCCAATGTTCTTAAATGGGAATACAGCACACCCTATAATTACCATATCCTGTTTAAGGATAATCAGTTATTTATCAATGATGACGGAGACAAGAGTGTAAGCAATTTGAAATCGAATAAGCTGTTTGAAAAACTGGTGAACCTTATTTCCGGAAGTATAAATGGGGGATTGCTTGCAGACAGCCATAATTACAATGTGGCCTATTTCAAAACCGGAAACTATATATCGGCTTTAATTGTGCCCAAAGATCCTGCGATACGGCAGATGTTCAGGGAAATAATCCTGGTTTTTAATAAAGAGCATCTTGTAAATTCTGTAAAGCTGATAGAAGATTCCGGAGATTTTACAGAAATATTTTTTAAAAATATCAGGATTAATCAAAACCTTGAAGATTCCATTTTTGAGAATTAGGTTATTTCTCACAATTAAAAACTGCTTTATATACGCGTAAAATCAAATTTCTGTCTATTTTAGATTTTCATTTAATAAATCTACATCCAAATATGCTTTTAAAGGATTTTTATACGGTATTACATTCAAAGCAAATAGAGGGTGAGTATATTACCGAGATTAAGATTCACAAAGATCATCAGCTTTACCATGGCCATTTCCCAGGAAGGCCTGTTACCCCGGGAGTAATTTTGATGCAGTTATTCAAGGAGGAAGCTGAACGTCAATTTAACTGCACCATTGAATTGCAAACTGCAACTAATATTAAATTTATGGCAGTTGTGGATCCGAATCAGGGTGAAATTTTTATCCTGCAATCTAATATTGAAAAAGAAAACGGGTTTTTAAAACTTAAAGGAATAGCTCAGCATAATGGCTGCATTGCCTTAAAGATCAATTCTACATATAAAATTCTTCCATAAACAATTCTTCTTTAAAAAGGTTTTTATGCCAATCGGATTATAAACAATACTTTTGCATTAAAAGTTATCTGAAATTTGAGCAATTCCCCAATATATCAAACCCGGTTTGAGGCCCTAAAATGTTGCATCATAATGCCAACTTACAATAACCAGCAAAGTCTGGAAAATGTGGTGTTGGATCTTTTGCAATATACTGACCATATCCTTATTGTAAACGATGGTTCTACTGATAAAACCAAAACCATATTGGATAAATTTTCTTCAGTAAAAACCCTTCATTTTCAAAAAAATCAGGGCAAAGGATCGGTCTTAAGGCACGGCTTTAAAACCGCCGAAGAATTAGGTTATGAGTATGCCATTACAATCGATTCTGACGGACAGCATTATCCCGATGATCTCGATATTTTCTTAACGGAACTGGAAAACCGGGATTCGAACACACCAGAAATTTTATTGGTTGGCGACAGGAATATGGGAAGGGAAGGCATCCCCAGAAAAAGTTCTAAGGGAAATATATTTTCCAATTTCTGGTATTTAGTGGTCACTGGCAACCAGTTGCACGATACCCAAAGCGGATACAGGCTTTACCCTTTAAAAGTGGTAAACTCTTTTAAGCTTTACACCAAGAAATTTGAATTTGAAATTGAGGTTATTGTAAAAGCCTCCTGGAGAAAGGTAGATGTCCGAAATATCCCCATCAAGGTGTTTTATCAGGAAGAGAACCGTGTAACTCATTTTAGACCATTTAAGGATATTACCAGGATCGTGCTCTTATATATGTGGTTTGTACTGGTGAGCTTTTTATATATACATCCCCGTAATAAATATCAGGATTTCAAGGAAAAAGGTTTTAAAAGGTTTTGGAATGAAGATATTCTTAAAAGTGAGGAACCCGCCCATAAAAAGGCCGCAGCAATTGCCCTGGGTCTTTTTGTAGGAATTTCACCTTTATGGGGTTTACATACCATGTTGGTATTTTTACTTGCCGCGGTTTTTAAATTAAACAAGATTATCGCTTTTTTATTTTCTAATATCAGTATTCCACCGTTTATCCCGGTAATAATATACACAAGTTATCAGGCCGGGTCGCTGATGACTGGAAATGGCTTTTCCTGGGAATTAAAATTAGAGGATTTTGATTCTTCTACCAAGGTCTTACAAGGGCTTTGGCAATATGTTTTGGGTAGCTTTGCCCTTGCAGCACTGGTGGCTTTCTCTATGTGGATCGTGTTTTATTTCTTATTTTCGATTTTTAACCAAAAGCAGGTGGTAAAGCCATAGATGTTAAAGATTCATAACTTTTTAAATAAGCATAAAAAAAGCAGTCTTTTAATTGGATTGTCCTTTCTGGCAACTGTGGTTTTCCTTGCCTCCAGGATTACTTTGGAAGAAGATGTAACCAGCCTCATCCCTTCTGGAGAACAACAGAACGTACTTAGAAAAGTATTGGCACAAAATGAGTTTTCAGATAAAATTATTGTGGCTATTTCCTCTACATCCGAAGAATCCAATCCTGATGAACTCACTCATTATGCACAGCAGTTTATAGATTCCATCAATACCCGAATTCCTGAATTTGTTAAGAATATTCAGGGAAAAGTGCCCGAAGAAGGCATCAGGGAGATATACGATTTTGTGTATAATAATTTGCCGTTATTTTTAAATGAAACCGATTATAAGGAGATCGAAAACCGGTTGGGAAAAGATAGTATCCAAAACCGGTTGAAGGAAAATTACAGGAGTTTGATCTCTCCCGCCGGCCTTGTTACAAAAGAATATCTTTTTAAGGACCCGCTTTCCATTACTTATCTAGGGCTTAAAAAACTGGAAGAATTGCAGATAGGCGATGACTTTGAGCTTTATAATAATTATTTAATAACCAAAGATCAAAAGCATTTGCTGCTTTTTCTTTCTCCCAGTTTACCAGCCTCAGAAACAGATAAAAATAGCATTTTTGTCAAAAAATTACATGAAATCCAGGCAAACCTGGATCGGGAATTTGAAGGGGTAAAAGGCGAATTTTTTGGTGGGGTATTGTATTCGGTAACCAATGCGAATCAAATCAAAAAAGACATCAAAATTACCATTGGGATCGCAATGGGTATTTTACTGATCCTGCTCGTTTTTTATTACCGAAAGATTTACGTTCCACTTCTGATCTTTGTTCCAAGTGTAATAGGAGGGATAACAGCCATTGCATTTCTATACCTGTTAAAAGGCAGTATTTCGGCTATTTCAATTGGTATTGGTGCAATTTTATTGGGAATAAGTATAGATTATGCCCTACATATCCTCACGCATTACAAGAACAATAGTGATCTTTCTCAACTTTATAAAGATGTAACAACTCCTGTATTAATGAGCAGCGCCACAACCGCTATCGCATTTTTATGCTTGCTGTTTGTACATAGTGAAGCTTTAAATGATCTTGGAATTTTTGCGGCGGTTAGTGTATTGGTTTCCTCAATTTTCTCCCTGATCCTGATCCCACTGTTTTATAAGGCGCCAAAATTTGCTGCAGCTAATAAATCGACGTTTATAGATAAAATAAGCGCAATTGATTTTCATAAAAAGAATGCATTGGTAATTTTTATGATCTTATTATTCCTGGGAGGGTTGTTCTTTTTTACTAAAGTAGAATTCAACCACGATCTGTCTGCAATTAATTATCAACCTGCAGAGATAAAACAGGTTGAAGAAAATATAGAAAATATTGCAGGAAGGGCTGCAAAATCAATTTATTTGGTTTCTTATGGAAATTCAACTGATCAGGCTCTGGATTACAACAACAGTTTATATAATGAGCTCAACGATCTCAGAGATAAGGGCGAAATTAACAATTTTAGCAGTATTGGAGGGGTAGTGCTATCTACAAGTACCCAACTGGGGAAAATGGAACAATGGGAAAGTTTTTGGAGCCTGGAAAAAAGGGAACAAATTCAGGATAATTTGATTGAAGAATCGGCTGAATTTGGATTTAAGCCTGAAAGTTTTGACAACTTTTATCAACTGCTTTCCAAAAATTTTAAACCCATCGACCTGGAAGATTACCGCACCACCACCAACCTTTATTTAGACGATTTTATTTCTTCGAGTTCCAATTTTTCAACTGTCATCACCTCGGTAGATATAAAGCAGAAAGATATAAGAGCAGTCTTAAAAAAATTTCAGGGTGATGAACATTTGGTGGTTGTTGACCGAAAACAGATCAACCAAAGTTTTTTGGGCAACCTGAAAAACGATTTTAATAAACTGATCGCATATTCTATAATTGCAGTATTTCTAGTTCTTTTATTCTCTTACCGCTCGCTGGAATTGACTCTCTTAACCTTGTTCCCAATCCTGATTACCTGGGTGATCGCTTTAGGTATAATGGCGGTTTTAAATATAGAATTCAATATTTTGAATATCATTATTTCTACCTTTATTTTTGGTCTGGGCTTGGATTATAGCATTTTTATTACCAATGCATTTTTAAAGGAATACGAATTTGGGAGCGAAGTTTTAAAAACCTACCGAACTTCTATTTTGCTATCGGTAATTACAACTTTACTGGGAATTGGCGCATTGTTTTTTGCGAAACATCCTGCCTTGCAATCTATTTCGTTGGTATCAATAATTGGAGTGATTTCCGCAGTTTTTACAGCCTTTATACTTCAAGGGTTTTTATTTGAATCCCTCTTTTTAAAGAGAATCAACAAAGGATTACCAGCTTTTAATTTTAAACGAATCCTTACGCCATCAAAAAATGTCATAAAAAAAGATAAATTGTATTTCAAAGCTGAAGTTTATGATAATTACAGGTATAAAAGTATTTTTTCTGAAGTAAAAAAAGAGTTTGAAACTGATAGAGAACGATATTTAAAACTTGCCGGATTTATAGAACAGAAAGAAAATGTCCTTCATTTTTATTCAGGTTACGGTATTTTGCCTATTTATTTGAGCTATAAAAAACCGGGAAATAAAATAGTGGGGTTTGAACCGGATACTAACCAAAATCAAATTGCGGATAATTGCTTTGCAGCAAAATCCGGTAATTTAAGTTTTACAGATGATATCTCGGAATTAACTGAAGAATACCAGGTATATTTAATCTCAAAAGCACCACTGTTTAGTTTTGAGAAGGAATTAAATGAGATGCTTGCCAAATATGCTAAAAAAGTTATTATTTTAGATGCAGAATACTCCTATCGCTGGATCCTTGATTTAAATTTTGAAATTATCTACCGACAAAATGAAGTGGTTGTACTTCAAAAAATGGAATAAGAAATAATATTATATGAAGCAGATGATAGTTAAAATATTATTTTCTATTTTCTTCCTGCTCTTGCTATATGCCTGCGGAATTCAAAAGTCCAGACAAGACCTTCCCAATTTAACCGGAATAGAGAAAATTGATACCTTTAGAATTCGTCATAATGACAGTTTGTTCACCATAGGAAAGAATTCGCTTTTCAAAAACAAATACGGGATCTGGGAACTATATTTAGAGGGCAACCCCCTTGAACTCGGAATAATAAATGGCAGTTTAACCCGGGAACTTAGGAAAAAGCAGGAAAATGCCATTTTTGAAAGAATGGAAAGTATTGTACCTCCCGGAGGCTATCAATTATTTTTGTCTAAAGTCGTGGCTTGGTTTAGCCGGAAAATGTATTTATACGTTCCGGAAGAGTACAAAGCTGAAATTTATGGAATTTCCCGTTTTTCTTCCCATAAATATGACAATTTTGCCCCGGCTTACCTGCGCTCGCTTTATTTGCACGGAGCGCACGACATTGGTCATGCATTGCAGGATTTTATGCTTGTGGGTTGTACTTCCTTTGCCGCCTGGGATTCTCAGACACTGGACGGTCAACTGGTTTTAGGCAGGAATTTCGATTTTTATGCGGGAGACAAATTTGCCGAAGAAAAAATTATCGCCTTTATAAACCCGGATCAAGGTCATAAATTTATGATGTACACTTGGGCAGGAATGATTGGAGCGGTAAGTGGTATGAATGAAAAGGGAATTACCGTAACCATAAATGCCGGAAAAACAAGAATTCCTTTAATAGCCAAAACCCCAATAAGCCTTGTAGCAAGGGAAATTCTCCAATATGCCGAAAATACTGCTCAAGCCATTGAAATTGCCCGAAAAAGGGAGGTTTTTGTTTCGGAAGCAATTATGGTTGGAAGCGCTTCAGAAAGAAAAGCGATTTTGATTGAAGTTTCTCCCGGAAACATTGGGGTGTATGAGGTGGATAATTCAAATCAATTAATTTGCAGCAACCACTTTCAAAGCGAAATTTATACTAAAGACAAACGAAATTTAAAGTCAATAGCTGAAAGTCATACCAAATATAGGTATAAGAGGATGGAAGAATTATTGGCACAAAACGATGCTCTCACTCCGGAAAAAGCCGCCGGGATCCTCAGGAATATAGATGGGCTGAAGGAAGCCAAATTAGGATTGGGTAATGAGAAAGCCCTTAACCAGCTTCTGGCCCATCATGGGATCATTTTTAAGCCCGAAGAAGGAAAGGTTTGGGTTTCAGCCAATCCATATCAATTGGGTGCTTTTGTAGCCTATGATCTGGATGAAGCCTTTAAAAAATTTGCATCAGGAAATGCAAATCAAAGCCTGGCAATAGAAGCCGAAACTATTCCCGAAGATGAATTTATTCATACAAAAGCTTATCAGGATTTTAATGAGTTTCGTGTCTTAAGCGAGTCTCTTTCAAAATCAATTTCAGTTGGGGAAAAAATCCCGGAAGAAAAAATATATGAGCTCATTGGGTTAAACCCTTATTACTGGAAGGTTTATGCATTAGCTGGGGATTATTACTTTCAGCAAAAAAAATATAAAAAGGCTATTATCTATTTCAAACAAGCTCAAAACAGGGAAATTACTAGCTTATTGGATGAGCGATATTTGGATAAAATGATCAGGAAAAGTTATCGAAAATTATAAATTATATGTCAGACATTTATACAGCTTCTACAGAGGAAATCAAACGTTTACAATGGTTACAGCTGGAAAAGCAACTTTTGTACCTTCAAAAAAAATCCGATTTTTATAAAAAAATATTCAAAAATAACGAGATAGATCCCGGTAAAATAAATTCTTATATCGAATTTCAAAAAATCCCGATTACCACAAAGGAAGATGTTCAGGAATTCAACGAAGATTTTATATGTGTGCCAAAGAATGAAATTATCGATTTTGTGACCACTTCCGGAACTCTCGGTAAACCGGTGAGTTTTGCCTTAAACGAAGCCGATTTACAACGTTTGGCCACAAATGAAATGGAATCTTTTAAAATGACCGGTATAAAAAAGGATGATGTGGTGCAAATTACCACCACTTTAGATCGACGTTTTATGGCAGGGATGGCGTATTTTTTGGGATTGCGAAAACTGGGAGCAGGAATTGTACGTACCGGCAGCGGTTTGCCACAACTGCAATGGGATTCCATCACCAGGTTTAAACCCAAATACCTTGTAGCGGTACCTTCATTTTTACTAAAAATGATCGAGTATGCAGAATTTAATAATATTGATTGTAATAATTCATCGGTTAAAGCTGTGATTTGTATTGGCGAACCAATCCGGGATCTGGAATATAAACTGAATTCTTTGGGAAGTAAAATCTCTAAATTGTGGGATATTGAATTATTTTCCACCTATGCTTCCACTGAAATGGCCACTGCTTTCACCGAATGTGAAATCCACCGGGGAAATCACACTCAACCGGAATTGATTTTTACAGAAATTCTGGATGAAGCGGGAAATCCTGTGAAACCTGGAGCAATAGGGGAGTTGGTTGTAACCACTTTGCAGGTAGAAACTATGCCACTGCTTAGATTTGCTACCGGTGATATGATTTCTTATACCGATGAACCTTGCCTGTGCGGAAGGAATACACGTAGATTGAGCCCGGTATTAGGTCGAAAAAAGCAAATGATCAAATTTAGAGGAACCAGCCTGTATCCTCAACATATTATAGAAGTACTTAACAATTTTAAAGGGATTCCAGCCTTTGTTATTGAAGTAAATACAAATGATGTTGGGACCGATGAAGTAGTGGTAAAAATTCCAGATTTTCTTAATGCTGAAAAAGTGAGTTTATTAAAAAAACATTTCAAATCGAAATTGCAAGTTACCCTTTCACTGGAACTGGTTTCTTTGAAAATAATTGAAAAATTAAGATCTCCGGAAGGAAGTAGAAAACCGCTAGTTTTTATTGATTACAGATGAT
>ERZ1284729.81-NODE-81-length-16060-cov-16.262231_pt1 | contig 16060 bp, 14 predicted proteins | sample MGYA00454602_ERZ1284729 | MGnify/ENA primary metagenome ERZ1284729 (study PRJEB36292, sample SAMEA5787381) | metagenome | biome: Arctic soil; feature: perennial spring outflow channel; material: sediment | place: Canada | collected 2017-07-08 | depth 0.05 m ... | reverse complement strand
GAAAATGTGGATATTATTGGTCTTAGCGGATTAATAACCCCATCATTAGACGAAATGGTATTTTTTGCCAAAGAGATGGAACGCCAAAATTTCGTTGTTCCATTATTAATTGGCGGCGCCACAACTTCCAAAGCGCATACGGCCGTAAAGATAGATCCGCAATACCAAAACACGGTGGTTCACGTAAATGATGCTTCAAGGGCAGTAACCGTGGTAAGTAATTTGCTTAAAGAAGATTCCAGCAAAAAATTCAGGGACGATTTAAAAGTGGAATATGAAATTTTCAGAAAAAATTTCCTGAAGCGGGGTAAGATAAAATCCTATCTTCCAATTGAAGTAGCCAGGAAAAATAATTTTCGGATCGATTGGAAAACTACTCAGATCACCAAACCACGGAAATTGGGGATTCAGGTACTTGAAAATCTCGATTTAAAAAAACTCGAGGAATATTTAGACTGGTCTCCCTTCTTCAGAAGTTGGGAGTTGCACGGCAAGTTTCCTGAAATTTTAAATGATGAAGTGGTAGGCGAATCTGCTACTTCTCTGTTTAAGGATGCCAAAGTTTTATTGAATCGAATTTTTGACGAAAAATTGCTGACAGCAAAAGCAGTGTTTGGATTATTCCCTGCGAATACAGTCAACAGCGATGATATTGAAATACAATACGGGGAGGTTCCTGAAGAAAAAACCGCGGTATTCCGTACCCTTCGACAACAATTGAAAAAACACGAGGGAAAACCAAACTTTGCACTTTCAGACTTTGTTGCGCCTAAGGAAACCGGAATTCAGGATTATATAGGATGCTTTTGTGTGTCCACCGGTTTTGGTACCCAGGAACTTGCAGATAAATTTGAAGCTGAAAATGACGATTACAACTCGATTATGATCAAAGCCTTGTCTGATAGATTGGCTGAGGCCTTTGCTGAATATCTGCACAAACAAGTGAGAATCCAGGACTGGGGCTATGCCTCTGATGAAAACCTTAGCAATGAAGAACTGATCAAAGAATCATATAAGGGAATTCGTCCAGCACCGGGTTATCCTGCTTGTCCGGATCATTTGGAAAAAATAAGTATTTGGGAAGTTTTAAAAGTTGAAGAAAACATCGGAGTAAAACTTACGGAGAGTTTGGCAATGTGGCCTGCGGCCAGTGTAAGCGGATATTATTTTGCCAATCCCGAAGCCCGTTATTTTGGTGTAGGGAAAATCACCGGTGACCAGGTAAAAAATTTTGCCACCAGAAAAGAAATACCTTTAGAAAGTGCCGAAAAATGGCTAAACCCTGCAATTGCAGAACAATAAAAGATCGATGAAAATTACCGAATATATTGAAGCATCACAAGGGAAAAGTCTGTTTTCATTTGAAATATTACCCCCTTTAAAAGGCCAGAACATTCAATCAATTTTTGATGGGATTGATCCTTTAATGGAGTTCAAGCCCCAATTTATTGATGTTACATATCATCGTGAAGAATATGTTTATATCGAACAGGAAAACGGGCTGCTGGAAAAACGCGTTGTTAGAAAACGCCCCGGGACGGTTGGCATTTGCGCTGCAATTCAAAACAAATACAAGGTAGATGCCGTGCCGCATATTCTTTGTGGCGGTTTTACCAAAGAAGACACCGAAAATTTTTTGATAGATCTGGATTTCCTGGGGATTAAAAACGTGCTGGCACTTCGCGGGGATGCGGTCAAGAGTGAAACTTACTTTAAACCCGAGCCTAATGGGAATTGTTTTGCGAATGATCTGGTTAAGCAAACAACCAATATGAATAAGGGAATATACCTTGATACCGTTTTGGAAAACAGTCATAAAACCGATTTTTGCGTGGGTGTGGCAGGCTATCCCGAAAAGCATATGGAAGCCCCGAGTTTAGAGAAGGATATTGAAAATTTAAAAGCAAAAGTTGCTGCCGGCGCTGAATATGTGGTTACTCAAATGTTTTTTAACAACGGTAAATTTTTTGAGTTCGTTGATAAATGCAGGGAACAGGGGGTCACAGTTCCAATAATTCCCGGATTAAAGCCAATTGCCACAAGATCGCAGCTTAGCGTGCTTCCGCATCGTTTTCATGTGGATATGCCCGAGGAACTTATTTCTGAAGTTGAAAAATGCAAAGACAACATCGAGGTGCGCCAGGTAGGAGTAGAATGGTGCATTGCTCAAAGCAAGGAGTTGGTTGCCGCCGGGGTTCCGGTTTTGCATTATTATTCAATGGGAAAAAGTTCCAATATCCAGAAAATAGCTGCAGCCATTTTTTAAATTATTGGGTTACATTTGTAGCCTATGAAGAAAATTATTTTCTGCCTTTTTCTTTTTTCCTCTGCGATTTCCTTTTCCCAAAACGAGATCAAAAAACAGTACACCTTTGACGCCAATTATTTTTACGGAACTATTTTAGAACACAATCCGGATCTGGCCCATCTTATTACCGGTCATCCCACCGGAATAATCCTTGGATTTAACCAAAAAACTTTTGGCTTTAAAAACTGGGAAAGGGGGTATAATTATCCGGATCTGGGTCTTTCGCTTATTTATCAGGATATGGGAAATCCCCATTTGGGAGAGAATTATGGCTTATATGCCCACTTGAATTTCCATATTCTCAAACGGAATTTAATGTTTAGAATGGGAAGTGGACTGGCTTATGCCACAAATCCGTATCATCCGGACGACAATTACTTTAATAAAGCCTACGGTACTCACCTTTTGATCTCTCCTTTTATAATGGCTAATTACAAGAAGGAAAATATTTTTAAGGGATTCGGGTTTCAAGGCGGGATTTCATTGATCCATTACTCCAATGCCGATTTTAAATCTCCCAATAACAGTACAAATACCTTCGCATTCAATTTTGGCTTGAATTATATGATGAACCAGGAAAGTTTACCTGAATTTATTCCGAAGGAACAAGGTGAAAAATACACGGAACCCATTCATTTTAATTTTGCCCTTCGCAGCGGGGTGAATACTATGGGGGTGATTGGTTCAAAACAATTTCCTTTTTTGACTGTTTCAGCCTTCGCCGATAAGGTTGTAACCAGAAAAAGCACCTTGCAGGCCGGTACTGAACTGTTTTTCTCCAAAGCATTGGAAGAATATATTTATTATCAGTCAGTGGCGTTTCCCGCAGGCGAAACCACAGGTGCTGAAGACTCAAAAAGAGTTGGGGTTTTTATAGGTCACCAACTCACTTTCAATAAATTATCGCTAATCACCCATTTAGGATATTATGTGTATTTTCCCTACGAACATTATGTAGACCGATTGTACAATCGGATAGGTTTTCAATATGAAATTAGCAAAAATTTATGGGGTTCAGCAACGATTCGCTCACATTATGCCAATGCTGAAGCTTTTGAATTTTCTATAGGATACAGATTGTGAAATTACTTGTTTTGTCAGTTCGAGCGCAGTCGAGAACTTTTGGATTGAATACAAAGGTTTCGACTGCGCTCAACCTGATAAACTTATTATAAATTTGAAAATTGATACGAAAATAACTATTGACCTCTATATAAATATATATCACATACAAGCATTCTAAATCGGAACAATATATTATGAAAAAAGTATTTTTCTTAATTTTTATAGGATTAACAGCTATTGGCTGTGATACTGAAAACGTTCCCGATTGTTTCAAATCTGAAGGGACCATCGTTACTGAAGAATTTGCAGTCACAGCTTTTGAAGAAATCATGGTCTATGAAAGAGTGAAGTTGTTTGTTGAACAAGGAGCAGAATATAAAGTAGTTGTTGAAACCGGAAAAAATTTAATCGATGGAGTTACTGTTGAAGTAGAAAACAATCGACTGAGCATCCGAAACTCCAATTCCTGTAACTTGTTTCGGGATTATGAGATCACCAGGGTTTTTGTAACCACTCCAACATTAAATTGGCTTCAAAACAGCAGTGGAAGCGCCATAGAAAGCATTGGGATACTGAAATTTGATAATCTTTGGCTGCGTTCTTTTAACCAGGAAAATGATCCCGAGATCCATACCGATGGAGATTTTATCCTCGATCTCAATGTTGAGAATTTGCGAATTACAAACGATAATGTTTCCAATTATTTCCTTACCGGGAAAGTGGAAAATTTTAACGCGTTTTTCGCTGCCGGTGACGGTCGATTGGAGGCAGCAGATCTAATTGTGCAGCATTATGATATATTCCATCGCGGCACCAATAAAATGATCCTGAATCCCATTCAATCCATCAGAGGGGAAATAAGAAGTAGCGGAAATGTAATCGCCAAAAACCGTCCGCCAATTGTAAGCGTTGAGACATTTTATACCGGAAGGCTAATTTTTAAATCCCCCTAGCCCCCGAAGGGGGAATAAACAAAGGCCACCTAACCCCCAAAGGGGGAATAAACTAAGGGCTCTAATCCCTGGGGAATAAAACGAACTGGTTTGGGGAACATTTTAGGCTCCCCCATCGGAGGCGGGGGGGGCTGTCAATTCTGCAAATAAACTTTCCAAATTCCTTGTTTTTCTATTTAACTGAAGGGTTTTTAGACCATTGTCATGAGCAAAATCAAAAACTTCAGGTCGCATATCCTTTTTCGAGTCAAAACTTAATTCGTAATGAAAACCGCCGATGTTTCTGGATGAGATAAGGTTCGGCAAAATTTGAAGTGCTTTTTCTTCTATCAGGTAATCAAATTCAACGTGAATTATTTGTTCCTGCTCATCGCGCAACTCATTCATCTTTTTGTCGGCTACAATTTTACCTTTATTTATAATTATCACCCGGTCGCAAATTGCCTCCACTTCCTGCATGATATGTGTGGAGAGAAAAATGGTTTTTCCGGTGCCTCCGTCTGCCTGTTCTTTTCCGATGTTCAAAATAAGGTTTCGTATCTCCACTAACTGGTTCGGGTCAAGGCCCGTGGTAGGTTCATCCAGGATCAAGACTGCCGGATCGTGGAGCAACGCGGCAGCGAGCCCAACCCGCTGTCTATAGCCTTTGGAAAGTTGTTCTATCTTTTTATTGGCTTCAGAAGTAAGTCCGGTTAGATAGATTACCTCCTCAATCCGCATTTTATCAATTTTAAATATTGAAGCATTAAAAGAAAGAAATTCCCTTACATACATTTCAGTATAAAGTGGATTGTGTTCCGGCAAATAACCTATGTTTCTCTGTGCTTCCAGCAAATTCCCGGAAAGCAGGATGTTATTTACACTTGCCTTACCTTCTGAAGGAGCCAAATATCCGGTTAGGATTTTCATTAATGTAGATTTTCCTGCTCCGTTAGGTCCCAGAAATCCAACAATTTCACCTTTTTCAATAGAAAATGAAACCTTGTCCAGGGCTTTGTGTTTCCCGTAAAATTTCGTTATTCCTTCAACAGTTATGGACATACAATAGCTTTTTTCAAAAGTAAGGGATTAATTTGTTTGAGGATTAACTTTGAAAAAATTTTCACTAAGCCTTCCGGTTATTAAAACGTTGGCAAGATTACATTATGATAACGTTGTCTAAAAAAAATTATAAAAAATTATGCTTCATTTAAGAATTAAATTTTACATTAGCGATATCATAAAAAGAAAATGAAAAACATTATTACTTGGAACGCTTTCTATTATTTTTATTTCTATAGCAGAGATAAGATCGGGAAGACCATGTAATTAAACAATAAATTATATTTCAAATCCCGATGGCAACATCGGGATTTTTTTATTTGGTTTAATTTAATCAATCCTGCCAGGCTTAGTAACCTAGGAAGGATTAACATAAAATATGAGAGAAAAAGTAGCAATTCAAGGTGTTCAGGGTTCTTTTCACCATTTGGTGGCGCAGGAATACTACGGAGAAAATGTAGAAGTTCAGGAATGTATGTCCTTTCATGAATTGGTAAGGAGCCTGGTTTCCGGAGAATCCCAAGAAGCTGTAATGGCGATAGAAAATTCAATAGCAGGTTCCATTTTGCCTAATTATGCCTTGATAGACGAGCATCATTTAGAGATAGTGGGAGAACATTATATGCCTATTAATATGAATTTAATGGCAGTTCAGGGACAAAGTATCGAAAATATAAAGAAGGTTTATTCCCATCCCATGGCTTTATTGCAGTGTAAAGAATTTTTTGAAAATTATCCGTATATAAAATTAATTGAAGATGCCGATACTGCAGAGGTTGCGAGGAGAATTTCTCAAAAAGGATCAATTGGTGTGGCTGCTTTGGCCAGTACCGCTGCAGCACAAATTTTCGGTTTGGAAATACTGGCAGAAAGCATTCATACCAAAAAAAGTAATGCCACCAGGTTTTTGATCTTAAGCTTGAAAAAAAAGGAACCAAATGGGGTGAAAATAAACAAAGCATCTTTGAAATTTGAATTGGAAAGCCGTCGCGGAAGCTTGGTTTCTGTATTGAATATTTTGAGGGACTACAACCTGGATATGACCAAGATCCAGTCCATGCCAATTATTGAAACCCCATGGAAATATTCATTTTTTGTGGATATAATTTTTGAGGATTATGAGGAATTTCAAAAAGCCCTTAAAATTCTTGAGGTCATGACAGAACAACTAAAAGTTTTAGGAACATATAAAAATAGCTTATAATGATTCAGGCCAACAGATTAAACCAGGTGAGTGAATACTACTTTTCCACAAAGTTGGGAGAAGTTCGCGCTCTGGAATCCCAGGGAAAAGATATTGTCAATCTTGGAATTGGAAGCCCTGATTTGCCACCGCCACCACAGGTTATTGAGGCATTAAACCGGGCACTTGTCAATCCGGGGGCTCATCAATACCAGCCTTATAAAGGAACTGGTGAATTCAGGAATGCCATCAAGGAATTCTACAAGAATCATTATAAGGTCGATCTAAACCAAGAAACCGAAATTTTACCCCTTATGGGCAGTAAGGAAGGGATAACCCATATTTCCATGGCTTTTTTAAATGAAGGGGATGAGGTTTTAATTCCAAATCCGGGATATCCTACCTATTCTTCAGTAACTAAATTAGTAGGTGCAGATACTGTTTTTTACGATTTAAATGAAGCCGGGAATTGGTTGCCAGATTTGAAAGAGCTGGCAAAAACTGATTTGAGCAAAGTGAAACTGATGTGGGTGAATTATCCGCATATGCCTACCGGAGCTTCAGCAACTGATGCCGTTTTTCAGGACCTGGTCGATTTTGGCAAAAAACATCAGATCTTAATTGTAAACGACAATCCCTATAGTTTTATTCTGAATGAAGATCCGAAGAGTATTTTAAAGGCTGAAGGAGCCAAAGAGGTGGTCATGGAATTAAATTCATTGAGCAAAACCTTCAATATGGCCGGTTGGCGGGTGGGAATGCTTTGTGGAAGTGAACAACATTTAAAAACCGTTTTAAAGGTAAAAACCAATCTGGACAGCGGAATGTTTTATCCAATCCAGGCTGGCGCTGCAGCGGCTATGCATTTGCCAAACCAATGGTTTGCCTCTCAAAATGAAATTTACGCATCCCGAAAAGAAAGGGTGCTGGAACTGGCCGAAGCTTTGGAATGCACTCCGGCAAAAAAACAAACAGGATTATTCGTTTGGGCGAAGGTTCAGGAATGGTCAACCTCAGAAGGATTTGTTGATTATGTGTTGCATAAATACAGCATCTTCATAGCGCCAGGTTTTATTTTTGGGAGTCAGGGTGAAGGATATGTAAGGTTTTCATTATGCGAAACTACAGAGAATATTGAACGTGCAATAAAACGAATAAAACCATGAATGTTCATATAATAGGCATAGGATTAATAGGAGGTTCTTTTGCTTTAGATATTAAATCGGCATTTACCGACGCAAAGATCTTTGGAATCGATGCAAACCAGGAGCATTTGAATAAAGCGAAATCCCTTAGATTGATAGATTGTATATCAACAATTGAAGCGATTGGAAGTGCCGATGTTGTGATTGTCGCAATTCCTGTGGATGTAAATATTAAAGTGGTGGGACAGGTTTTGGATAAAGTAAAGGACGATTGCCTGGTAATTGATACAGGTTCTACCAAATCAGGGCTTTGCGAAGCTCTGGGAAACCATCCTAAAAGGAGGAATTTACTGGCGGCTCATCCCATATCCGGAACCGAATTTTCAGGACCTGAGGCTGCACAGCCGGATCTGTATAGAAATAAAACCATGATAATTTGTGAAGTGGAAAAAACAGCTTTCAAATTACAGGAAAAAGCACTGGAGATTTTTAAGCTTTTGGGAATGCGCATCCGATATATGGATGCAAAATCACACGATAAACATATTGCTTATGTTTCGCATTTGTCGCATATAAGCTCGTTTATGCTTGGAAAAACAGTACTTGAAAAAGAAAAAAATGAACGTGATATTTTTGATCTGGCAGGTAGTGGATTTGCTTCTACGGTAAGGCTTGCAAAAAGTTCTCCTGCAATGTGGTCACCCATTTTTGAGCAAAACAGGGATAATATATTGGAAACTTTAACCGAATATATCAGCAATCTCACCCAATTCAAAAATCTCATGGAAGAAAATAATTTCCAGGAGGTTTACAAGGAAATGGAAAAGACAAATCATATAAAATCAATTTTAAACGGAATTATCTAATAATAAATTAAATCAAGAAAAATGGAAAACAAGAAGGAACTCAGGAACTGGTTAACCGATTTTGGTTTAGACCATCCGCTTGTAATTGCAGGGCCTTGCAGCGCCGAAACGGAAGAACAATTGGTAAAAATCGCACACCAGCTTAAGGATAGTGATGTGAGCGTGCTTCGTGCGGGAATATGGAAACCGCGTACAAGACCGGGAAATTTTGAAGGAGTAGGAGAAAAGGGTCTGGAATGGTTGAAAACCGCCAAGGAAGAAACAGGATTATTGACCACTACCGAGGTAGCAAATCCGGCTCACGTGGAACTCGCCCTGAAACACGATATAGATATTTTATGGATTGGTGCACGTACAACTGTTTCCCCATTCAATGTACAGGAAATAGCCGATGCCCTTAAGGGAACCAATAAAACGGTTCTGATCAAAAACCCTATAAATCCGGATCTGTCGTTATGGTTGGGTGCAGTTGAACGTTTTTACACAGCCGGAGTTAAAAACCTGGGAGTGATCCACAGAGGTTTTTCCAGCTACGAAAAATCGAAATACAGAAACAACCCGGAGTGGCAAATTCCCATTGATCTACAGACCAAATTTCCGGATTTGCCGCTTATTTTAGATCCTTCCCATATTGCAGGAAACAGGGAACTTCTTTTTGATTTGAGCCAAACTGCCCTAGATCTTAATTTTGACGGATTGATGGTTGAAACTCATTATGATCCGGATAATGCCTGGAGTGACGCGGCACAACAGATCACTCCTGAAACTTTGATACAGATTATGAATGATCTAAAAATTAAAAAAGTAGTTTCAGAAAGTGAAGAATTTATGAATAGTTTAAAGAATTTAAGAGCAAAAATAGATATATCTGATCAACTATTGCTGGAAGTTCTTTCCAAGAGAATGAAAATTTCAGATGAAATTGGAAAGATCAAAAAATCTCAAAATGTGGCCATACTTCAAACCCAAAGATGGAATGAAATTCTGGGTAAAATGATCCTGAAGGGTGAAGAGCAGGGCTTAAGCGAAGAGTTTATCCTAAAACTGTTTAAGGCGGTCCATATGGAATCAATTAATCATCAAAAAAGATAATCAAATACCTAACAGGTTTTAAAGACCTGTTAGGTTTAATTGTTGAATTCATTTTTTGATTGAGGGAATCCTCTTATTAATAGATAATTTTGAAGTGAAAACCTCACAGGTTTCAAATACCTGTGAGGTTTCGCTTTTTAACCGATTTATATTTAGAAATATCCTTATTTTATTAGATAATTTGAAGTTGTAACTTTGGCTTTTTATATTTTAGCAGAATAAACCTAAAAGGAGATCCTGAATATTTTTCAGCATCTACTTTTGAATGTGGATGTACGATCTAATAATGCAATGAAGGGAATAGTTTACAAATCGACCGGTAGCTGGTATCACGTGAAGGCAGAAAATGGGGAAACCTACAAATGCCGTATCAGGGGAAAATTCAGGATGCACGGAATCAAGAGCACCAATCCTGTTGCGGTGGGCGACAAGGTGAAATTTGATCTGGAAGATGCCGGAGATGAAACCCTGGGCATAATCACGGAAATTGAAGATCGTCACAATTACATCATTCGCAAATCTGTGAATCTTTCCAAGCAAATCCATATAATAGCTTCCAATATTGATCAGGCATTTTTATTGGTCACCCTGAACAATCCGCCAACTTTCACCACTTTTATAGATAGGTTTTTGGTTACGGCCGAGGCTTATCATATCAAAACTGTACTTTTATTCAATAAAATTGACACTTACAATCAGGACGAGTTGTCTGAAATTAAATATTTAGCAGGATTGTACAGGGAAATTGGATATGAATGTCTGGGAATTTCAGCGAAAACCGGAAAAAATACAGATAAGGTAAAAGCGATGATGATTGGCAAAACAAGTATGATCTCTGGACATAGCGGCACGGGGAAATCTACTCTTGTCAATACCCTTGAACCCAGTCTGGATTTAAAAACATCCAAAATAAGTACACAGCATAAACAGGGTCAACACACCACCACTTTTGCCGAAATGTATGACCTGAGCTTCGATGCCAGAATTATTGATACTCCCGGGATCAAGGGTTTTGGAGTTGTGGATATTGAAAAAGAGCAATTGGGAAATTATTTTCCCGAATTTTTCGCGTTAAAGCACAAGTGTAAATTTCACAACTGCCTTCACCTGGATGAGCCTAAATGCGCAGTAAAGGATGCTTTGGAAGAAGGAACAATTGCCTGGTCACGTTACAAAAGTTATCAGCAAATCATTAAAGGAGAAGATGAGCAGCAATACAGGGTTGATGAATTCAGTGAACAATGAGAATAGTTTTACAAAGGGTTTCACAAGCCTCGGTAGGCATAGATAATAAAATAATTTCCGCCATAAAAGAAGGAGTTCTAATCTTGCTCGGGATTGAAGATGCCGATACCTCTGAAGATATTGAATGGCTTTGCAATAAGATCGTGAAAATGCGCATTTTTAATGATAAAAACGGTGTGATGAATCTTTCTTTGCAGGATATAGATGGAGAAGCGCTCGTGATTAGCCAGTTTACACTCCACGCCAGTACCAAAAAGGGAAATCGTCCCGGATACATTAAAGCTGCCAGACCCGAAGTCGCAATCCCGTTATACGAAGAATTTATAAGGGAATTTGAAAAAACCTTAGGGAAAAAAGTTGGGGCGGGAGTTTTTGGGGCCGATATGAAAGTTTCGCTTTTAAATGACGGTCCCGTCACAATTATATTAGATTCAAAAAACAAGGAATAATTCGAAGTTAATAAAAATATAAATCTTAATTTAACAGAAATTTAAGTTAAAATGAGATTTTTTCTACTTTTAATAGGCTGCTTTTTGCTTTTTATTCCAAAATATTTTAGCCAGGAACCTTCACTATCAATAGATAACATTCCGCCGGAATTACTTATTAACTCCAATTCGGTTGTCAGGAATGAAGAAATTATAATTGAGATCGAATCAGTTGATAAATTCACTATATCCACCAAAAAAATAGTTACGGTATTTAATTCCCTGGGCGATGATCACTCTTTCGCGAGGGAATACTATGATGATCAAAGGAATATCAAAGATCAACGAGCTATTATTTATGACGCTTCAGGAAATGTTATAAGAAAATATAAGGAAAAAAATTTTGAGGATGTAAGCGCAGTAAGTTCTAATGATCTTTTTAGCGATAATCGTTATAGTTATTTAAGATATATTCCTGTCAATTATCCTTATACAATTGAGTATTCAAGTGAAGTAGTTTCCTATAATACCGTCTTTGTGAATCCCTGGTTTCCTGTGGGTGATTATTTTCAAAGTGTTCAAACATCATCATACCGAATTATTAATTCGCTGAATTTTGCCATCAGGGTATCAGAAAAAAATCTTAACGATCTTATTAAATCAGATAAGGATGGCAGTGATCTATATTATTCTGCACAAAATATTCCCGGAATAATCCCTGAAGTTTTAAGTCCGGCTTATTACGAAATATTTCCGGAGGTCCGCATAGCATTAAATGATTTTTCTTTAGTAGGGGTTCAGGGTTCAGCTGAAAATTGGGTGGAATTTGGACAGTGGCAATATGATAATTTATTGAGCGAAGAACATGAAATATCTGCCAAAACACTGAATGATATTTCCAGATTGACAAAAGATCTCACTGATGAGGTCGAAAAAGCCCGGGTGATCTATGAATATGTTCAAAATAAGACCAGGTATATAAGTGTGCAACTGGGCATTGGCGGATGGGTTCCCATGGCGGCCAAAGAGGTTGATGAATTGGGATATGGTGACTGCAAGGCGCTCACAAATTACACCTGGGCTCTTTTGAAAAGTCAGGATATAGATTCTTACTATACCGTACTTTATGCGGGAGAACAATCAAGGAATATTGATCCGGATTTTGCTTCCATGCAAGGCAATCATGTAATTCTCAATATTCCCAGAAAAGATGAAGACGATATATGGCTGGAATGTACCAGTCAAACAACGCCGTTCAACTATTTGGGAGATTTCACCGATAACAGAAACGTCCTGTTGATGACGCCGGAGGGCGGGCAAATAGTCAAAACCAAGAAGTATTCTATTAAGGAGAATCTTGTAGAAACTAATAGTGAGATAGTATTAAAGTCTAATGGGGATTTTTCCGGGGTTTTGGAAAGAAGTAATGAAGGAGTTATGTATGGGAATATTTACGGATTAAAGGATATTTCAGAAAAGGATCAGAAGCACTATTACAAAAAAAAATTCTGGAAGTTGAAAAACCTGGAAATTGCTAAGATCTCTTTTGAAAATGATAAAAGAGACCAAAAATTTACCGAACACCTGGAAATTAAAGGAACTAATTTTGGAATAACAGCGGGCAATAAAATTTTAGTTCCGCTAAATATTTATGATCTGCCGGTAGAAAATACTCCAAGATATACCCCAAGAAAATTACCGCTTAAAATTTTGAGAGGTAAAACCTTTATTGACCACAGTAAAATTATAATTCCTGAAGGTTATAAAATTGAAACTATCCCAGATCCATATTTAACCGAAAATGAATTTGGAAGTTTTCAGTTTGTTCCGGAAACAAATACTGAGAATGAATTAATAATTACAAGGACTTATATTTTAAAAGATGGCATCTGGGAGAAAGGAGCTTATGAAAATTTTAAAAAATTCATGAATGAAATTAACTCAGGGAATAATCAAAAAGCAGTGATCTCTGCACTAATAAATTAATCAAAATGAAAAATGTTTACTTATCAGCTTTAATGTTGATTTTTGTTTTAAATGCTACGGCACAGGATTTTCGCTATGGCAAAGTTTCTAAAGAAGAATTATTGGAAAAGCAGCATCCAAAAGACCCGGAGGTTAACGCCGCTGTTTTATATAAAAATCATGAGGTTTATTATGACTATAACCCCTCAGTTGGTTTTACGCTAATTACAAAGGTTCATGAAAGGGTAAAAATTTATAATAAGGAAGGTTTTGAGTGGGCCACAAAAAAGATCATTAATTACAAATCCGGAAGTGATGAGGTAAAAGTATCAGGAATAGATGGGGAAACTTATTACCTTGAAAACGGTAAAGTTAAATCTGACCGACTTCGAAATAATGCCATATTTGATGATGATCTTAATAAATACCGCACAAGCACAACTTTTACAATGCCTTCTGTTTTGGAAGGGAGCGTAATAGAATATAGGTACACTCTCAGGTCACCTTTTTTGATCAGTATAAATGATATTCCTCTTCAATATACAATTCCGATAAATAATTTAGAAATAGGCGTGACAATCCCTGAATTTTTAGTTTTTAAGAGTCACTTCAATCCAAGAGCAAATCTGGAAGTTAAAATTGACCGGGGCACCAAAACATTCAGTGCTACGAATCTGGAGACAGTTAGGACTGGCCAAAAACAGGTGAGCCATTCATATAAAAATAACAAATTAGAATTTCAGCAGAATACTTATAACATTGAAAAAAAGGATATTCCTGCATTGGTAAATGAAGATCATGTGGGATTTTTAAATAATTATGCCGCTGTATTGATCTGGGAGCTTCAACACACAAAATTTCCAAATTCTATTATGGAAAACTATACACAAACCTGGGATGGAGTTGTCAAGAAGATTTATGATCATCCGGAGTTTGGAAATGAGTTAGATAAATCCAGATATTTTGAAAATGAACTTGACGAACTGCTTAAGGAGGTTAGCTTACCAAAGGATAAAATGTCGGTTATTTTCAATTTTGTAAAAGCGAAAGTTAAGTGGAATGATTATGTGGGGTATTATACCGATAATGGCGTGAAAGATGCATTTAAAAATGGCGCCGGAAATATAGCAGATATTAATTTGATGCTGATAGCTATGCTCAAATATGCAGGGATAAAAGCCGACCCAGTTCTAATTAGTACCAGGGATAATGGGGTGCCTTTATTTCCAACCCGGAACGGATTTAATTATGTGGTTGCAGGGGTAAGCCTGAATAATGAATTAATTTTTTTAGACGGCTCCGATAAGTATTTGGAAATGGGAATGTTGCCTGACCGGGCCAGAAATTGGCAGGGAAGAATTATTAGAGAGGATAAAAGTTCAGACTGGGTAGATCTAATGGGAGGCAGTACTTCTGAAAAAAAAATACTGCTAAATATAATGTTAGATGACCAATTTCACTTTGAAGGTAAGTTTACAGAGGTACTGGATGGTTTTTATGCGAAAACCTATCGGGAAGATTTTATTGATCTAAATAATGATGAACGCATTAAAAAATTGGAGCAAAGCTACGGGAAAATCATTATCAGTGATCTTGATGTTGAAAATGAAAAAGAGATTGACAAAAACATAAAGAAAAGTTTTAAATTTGAACTTCCTAATGGAGCAGAGCAAATTGGGAATAATATCTATTTAAATCCTTTGTTATTTCTCGCAATTACTTCTAATCCATTTAAATCTGAAGACAGGCAATTTCCGGTAATTCTAAAATACCCAACATCAGTTATAAATACCGTGAATTTAATGTTGCCAAATAATGTAAAAGTTGAATCTTTGCCGACTAATCAGGCTTTTTCAATAAATGATAAGGATGTTTTATTTAAATATGTGGTTGTACAGAGCGGTAATTTTTTACGTATCACTTCTGAATTAAAGTTAAATACGACTCTTTATTTACCTGAAGAATATGAGGTGCTAAAGGAATTTTACAATGAGATAATTTTAAAAAATACTGAAAAAATTGTTTTAATTAAAACATAATCAATGAACATACAAAATGCACAGCTTGCGGTAGATGAATGGATCAAGGAACACGGAGTCCGGTATTTTAACGAGCTTACCAATATGGCACAATTAACCGAAGAGGTTGGGGAAGTGGCCCGTATTATTGCAAGACGTTACGGCGAACAAAGCGAAAAAGAAAGCGATAAGAACAAAGATCTGGGCGAGGAATTGGCAGATGTTATGTTTGTGGTTCTTTGTCTTGCGAATCAAACCGGGATCAATCTTCAGGAAGCCTTTGACAAAAAGCTGGAACAAAAAACCAAACGTGACCACGATCGGCACCAAAACAATAAAAAACTGCAATAATGGCATTTAAAAAAATAATCAGGAGTAAAGCTTTTTGGAGGTCGGTAGCTGGAATGGCAATTGCCTTTGCACTTGTGTACCATATTATCACCATGTTATTCGAATTTGGCGGATTCTATTTTTCAGCATTTTTTGATGAAAAAATAGCAGATGGAAGATGGCTCAGGTTTGTTTTGGGCACCATATTATCTTCGTTTTTATATGGGTTCATCGTGTCTTACGGTTTATTTATAGCTAAATTAAAAAAGGAAGAAAGGGAGAAATTGTAAAGGTTAATCCTGAAAAATATCAACATAAAAAGCACTCATGAATATTCACCTTTTACATCCCGGAAATCAACTTTCAGGAGAATTAAAAATTACGGGATCTAAAAGCGAATCCAACAGGGCTTTGATTTTAC
>ERZ1284729.80-NODE-80-length-16135-cov-20.163246_pt1 | contig 16135 bp, 13 predicted proteins | sample MGYA00454602_ERZ1284729 | MGnify/ENA primary metagenome ERZ1284729 (study PRJEB36292, sample SAMEA5787381) | metagenome | biome: Arctic soil; feature: perennial spring outflow channel; material: sediment | place: Canada | collected 2017-07-08 | depth 0.05 m ... | reverse complement strand
AACCATACATAGTATCGTTGGCAATTTCTATAGCTTCGGCTTCATCTTTAAAAGTGCAAACTGACAACACCGGCCCAAAGATCTCTTCCTGGAAGATCCGCATTTTGTTATGTCCTTTAAAGATAGTTGGCTGAACATAGAAACCATTTTCCAGATCTCCCTTTAATTTTTTGGCTCCGCCACCGGTCAAAACCTCGGCTCCTTCTTCTTTCCCGATCTTAATATAGGAAAGGATCTTTTCCAATTGATCATTAGAAGCCTGGGCACCCATCATCGTAGTCATCTCAAATGGGTCTCCCATAACGATGGCTTCTGTTCTTTCAACGACCCTTTTGATAAATGCCTCGTAAATATCCTCCTGAATCAACAATCGGGATGGAGCGGTACAAACTTCCCCCTGGTTGAAAGCAAACAGCACGGCGCCTTCAATACATTTATCCAGAAACGCATCATCATGATCCATAATGCTGTTAAAGAATATATTCGGGGATTTTCCTCCCAATTCCATGGTAACTGGATTCAGATTTTTAGATGCATACTGCATAATTAATTGTCCGGTGGTGGTTTCGCCGGTGAAGGCAACTTTGTCCACAAGAGGACTTGATGCCAGCGGTTTTCCCGCTTCAGGACCAAAACCGTGGAGCACATTAAATACTCCGGGAGGCAATAAATGAGCGATCTTTTCGGCTAAAAATGTCGCCGAAGCCGGGGTTTGTTCTGCAGGTTTTAGGATCACACAGTTTCCTGCGGCTAGCGCACCGGCAACTTTCCATGCCAACATTAGCAATGGAAAATTCCAGGGAATAATTTGTGCAACAACCCCAAGAGGTTCCCGGATAATAAGGGAAAGGGTGTTTTCATTAAGTTCAGTGGCAGAGCCCTCTTCGGCCCGGATCACCGATGCAAAATATCTGAAATGATCAACAGCCAAAGGCACATCGGCATTCACGGTTTCCCGGATTGCTTTCCCGTTATCTGCCGTTTCCATTTCAGCAAATTCCTTAGCATTTTCATGAATAACATCGGCAATTTGCTGTAAAATTGAAGCTCTTTCAGCAACAGATGTCTTGCCCCAGGCATCCTTCGCCTTATTTGCCGCCGCCAGGACTAGTTTCACATCCTTTTCGTTGGAACGTGGGTACTTAGCAAGCAGTTTATTGTTTACAGGGGAATGATTGTCGAAGTATTGGCCATCAACAGGGTCAACAAATTTTCCGTCGATAAAATTGCCATATTTCTCCTTAAATTTAGGTTTTGAATAATTCATAGTGTTTTTTTTGATTTAATTGATTGTAAACTACTATATTTAATCCTACAAAAACTTGAACATTCCTGCATTTTACTATGACATACCTACTTAATTAATAAATATTTTCTACTTTGAATGCTAATTTATTAAAACACGAAAACAGCCGTAAACTCAATACGCTTATTGAAAACAGGACGATCTACAGCGCAGATTATGCCGAACTGAACGTTTTTGAAACTCATATAATTTCCGAAAAAGTAGATCTGCAATTTGGTTTTCCAGTAATTGCAAGTATGCTCAGTGGCAAAAAAATAATGCACCTGAAAAACAAAGAAGCTTTCGAATTTTTTCCGGGGGAATCGGTAGTGCTTCAGGCAAATGAAAAGATGATAATCGATTTTCCAATTGCTGCTGCCAACAGCCCAACGCGCTGTTTAGCTCTGGGAATATCTCCCGATAAAATAAAGGAGACGGTGGAGCTTTTTAACGAAAATACCCGGACAGAATTTGAAAATGACACGCATAATTTTGATGAGAGTTCCATTCATTTATATAATAATGAACAGGTTCAGTTTATTTTAGACAGGATTTTTACTACATTTTTAGGAAGCAATAAGGCCAAGGATGCATTGGTGGATCTTATGGTTAAAGAATTAATTATAAGATTATTACAAACCAGGGCAAAATCTATGTTGGTTGACAATTCAATTCTTTTTGACAATAACAGGATGTCATTTATTGTAAAATATCTGCGCGAGCATTTAACAGAAAATATCAGTGTAAATAAACTGGCAGATAAGGCTTGTATGAGCACTTCCAATTTTCACAGAATCTTCAAAAACACCATAGGCGAGAGCCCAATTGATTTTTTAAACAGAGAACGGATTAAATTCGCAAAAAATCTCATAGAGAATACATCCTCCAGATTTACGGATATCGCAGCTAAAGCCGGATTTAATAACACCAGCTATTTCAACCGGCAATTTAAACGTATTGAAAAGATAACACCTAATCAATATAGGAACATGGCGAGGGTGAAAAGTGAAAGTGATTGTTGAAACCCAGAACCTTTAGAGAAAGTATCCTTTCGTATTTATTTATAGTCCTCACAGGTTTTCAAAACTAGTGAGGACTTACTTTTAACAGTCGTCGGTAAAATACCAACAGGTAAGTTTCTAAATTTCAAATGAAAACATAATTCAATTATATAGTTAGTTATAGCTTACACTTTTTATTATAAATTTGTATTAATATTTATATTCATAAGCAGTTATTGAAAAACAGTTTGTCAATTTAAACTAAAAGGGCATATTTGTATTCTAACTAAAACAAAAATATTGTGTGCGGAATTGTATGTGCGTTCGAATTAAAGGAATCTTCTGAATCGTTAAGACCGAAACTGTTGAGCATGGCAAAATGCCTTCGTCACCGTGGGCCGGACTGGAGCGGGATTTATAGTAATGAAAAAGCCATTTTGGCCCATGAGCGGTTGGCGATTGTGGATCCTACCTCCGGGAAGCAACCTTTGTTTAGCGAGGATAAAAACCTGATCTTGTCTGCCAATGGCGAAATATATAATCACCAGGCTTTGCGAAAGCAATTTGATGGAAAATATAACTTTCAAACCAAGTCCGATTGTGAAGTTATCCTTGCATTATATAAGGAAAAAGGAACCAAATTTCTGGATGAGCTCAATGGTATTTTCGGCTTTGCATTGTACGATGTGGAGAAGGATGAATATCTCATCGCCCGCGACCACATGGGGATTATTCCGCTATACATAGGCTGGGACCAAAACGGAACTTTTTATGTTGCTTCTGAATTAAAAGCACTTGAAGGACATTGTACCAAAATAGAACTATTTCCTCCCGGGCACTATTTGTCCAGTAAGGAAGAAGGATATCAGAAATGGTATAAAAGGGACTGGAGAGATTATGAGAATGTGAAGGACAACGAGGCAAGCATTGCTGAACTGCGGGAAGCTCTGGAAGCAGCCGTGCACCGACAGTTGATGAGTGATGTGCCTTATGGCGTGTTGCTTTCCGGCGGACTTGATTCCTCAATTACTTCAGCATTGGCAAAGAAATATTCAGATAAACGTATTGAAAGCGGGGATACCGATGCGGCCTGGTGGCCAAGATTGCACTCTTTTGCAACCGGACTGGAAGGTTCACCCGATCTTGCTGCGGCAAGAAAAGTGGCTGACTACCTGGATACGGTGCATCACGAAATAAAATTCACGATCCAGGAAGGTATTGATGCTATTAAAGATGTTATTTATCAGTTGGAAACCTATGACGTAACCACGATAAGGGCTTCTACTCCCATGTATTTAATGGCGCGTGCTATTAAAGCGATGGGAATAAAAATGGTGCTTTCAGGTGAAGGGGCCGACGAGATTTTTGGAGGATATTTATATTTTCATAAAGCACCAAATGCAAAAGAATTTCACGAAGAAACCGTGAGAAAACTTGATAATTTGCATCAATATGACTGCCTGAGGGCAAATAAATCCCTTGCTGCCTGGGGAATTGAAGGAAGAGTGCCTTTTCTTGATAAGGAATTTATGGATGTTGCCATGAGGATCAATCCGAAGGAGAAAATGATCAACGGGGAACGCATGGAAAAATGGATCTTACGGAAAGCTTTTGAAGACTATCTTCCGGCCAGTGTGGCCTGGAGACAAAAAGAACAATTTTCAGACGGAGTAGGTTACAGCTGGATCGATACTTTAAAAGAGATGGTAAATACCCAGGTGAGCGATGAACAATTAAAAAATGCCCATTTCAAATTCCCTGTTCAGCCGCCCAGGAGCAAGGAAGAATTTTTTTACAGATCTATTTTTACAGAGCATTTCCCCAGCGATGCCGCGGCGCTTTCTGTTCCCTCGGTTGCTTCGGTTGCCTGCAGTACGCCAACAGCTTTGGAGTGGGATGAGTCTTTTAGAAATTTGAATGATCCTTCAGGAAGGGCGGTAGCAAACGTGCATTCTGAAGCTTATAAAAAAGAAGAAAAGGCTGCAGCTAAAGCGGAGTAATAACACAACATTCAAAATATGAACCTCACAGTACTGAAAGTCCGGGCTTGTGAGGTTTTTTTATACGCCAAAATGTAAAAAAGCATCTTCCAAATGTTCTATTCTGGTACCGCTTTTGTTTTTAATAATGCCCATAATATCAAAGCGCACCTGAACATCCAAATTATGATCGGTCACAAAATGATCTACCGCTTTTACCATGCGCTGAATTTGTTTTGCTTTTAAAAATTCCTGTGGACTTCCAAAATCAGGGGTACTTCTCGTTTTTACTTCGATTATAGCCAGCACATTTACTTTTCGTGCAATGATGTCTACTTCAGCTTTTTGAAATTTGAAGTTTCTTGCAACAATTTTATATCCTTTCTTAAGAAGAAATTCCACTGCGAGATCCTCTCCTTTTTTACCGAGTTCATTATGTGCCGCCATATGTCGCTTTTATGAATTCTAATTCCCGTTATGCCGGAAACAATCGAAATTACATAATGCGATTTAATTGGGATATAGGGGTTATTACTGATATTTGGTCGCGTGTTCGGTTTAGTTTTTAAAGATCAGGGTTTGGACTTTAAGATTTAATGCTGCTATTTCTTCCGCAGAAGCTTTTATGATATGGTCTCCGTAAAATTCTCCGGGTATATTTCTGGCTTCCAGAAATACAAAAAGTCCGCTGTTTTCAAGTTTGCCGTCATTCCAATCTACTGCACCGCTGTAGTCCCATCCAAAACCATAAAAGGAGATTGGTTTGTTGTTTAGCTGGTTTAATTGGTCAAGAGTGGTTCCAATTCCAATTCCCGTGGAGGATTTCCAGTTTCCTTTATCATTAAACCGGATATCGTATATTTCTGTGCGCTCCAAATCTTTCCAGGTTATTTCCAAATGGTTGGGGGTGTCGGGGAATAAAATGCAATAAGGCCGTTCTTCTGTTCCTTCTTCATAAATTCCTATTGCTTCCTTTATATCAGCATCCGGATAACGGGTTTTTATCTCTTCAGAAGTTAAATTTACAAGATCTTCAATCACAAATCTATCGGCAGGGCTGGCTATAGGTTGCTTAGTTGTTTTACAGGAAGCCAGACTCAACACTATGAGCAGCAGGAATAATTTTTTCATCAGCTAAGTTTGGATAAAAATAGACAGAATTCCTATACAGAAGCTGTCTTTTACAAGATTTTAACTTGTACTATTTAGTAGTTGCTTACCTTTACGGACTAAAAAAATTTCAGGAATAAATGAGCACTTCTCAACAACGATATACCATTACAGCTGCATTACCTTATACAAACGGCCCTATACACATTGGACATTTAGCCGGGGTTTACGTTCCGGCCGATATTTATGCGCGGTTTTTAAGAATGCAGGGGAATGATGTGGCTTTTGTATGCGGAAGCGATGAGCACGGAGCAGCCATCCCGATGAAAGCCAAAAAAGAAGGAATTTCTCCACAAAAACTCATAGATAAATACCACAGCATTATAAAGCAGTCTTTTGTTGATTTTGGAGTGTCCTTTGATAATTATTCCAGAACTTCTGCTAAGATCCATCACGAAACCGCTTCTGAAATCTTCAGAAAATTATATGAAGACGGAAAGTTTATTGAAGAAACTACCCAGCAGCTTTATGATGCCGAAGCCGACCAGTTTCTTGCCGATCGTTTTGTAACCGGAACCTGTCCCAAATGCGGAAATGAAGAAGCTTATGGAGATCAGTGTGAAAGCTGCGGCTCTTCCCTTAATGCCACCGATCTTATCAATCCCAAATCGGCTATTTCTGGTGCAGTGCCTACAATGAAGGAGACAAGGCATTGGTTTTTGCCGTTGGATCAATATGAAGACTGGCTGAAGGAATGGATCCTGGTGGGCCACAAAAAGGACTGGAAAGTAAATGTATACGGACAGGTAAAATCCTGGATAGATGACGGCTTGAAACCCCGTGCGGTAACGCGTGACCTGGATTGGGGAATTCCCGTACCGGTTGAAGGTGCAGAAGGGAAGGTGCTTTATGTATGGTTTGATGCTCCCATAGGCTACATTTCCGCTACAAAAGAATGGGCAGCGCGGGAAGGAAAGAATTGGGAGGATTACTGGAAAACAAAAGAAACCAAACTGGTACATTTTATAGGAAAGGATAACATCGTTTTTCATTGTGTTATTTTCCCCATTATTTTAAAAGCAGAAGGAAGTTATATTTTGCCGGAAAATGTTCCTGCAAATGAATTTTTAAACCTGGAAGGAAAGAAGCTTTCCACTTCCAAAAATTGGGCGGTTTGGTTGCACGAATACCTGGAGGATTTTCCTGGGCAGCAGGATGTGCTGAGGTATGTTTTAACAGCCAATGCTCCTGAAACAAAGGATAACGATTTTACCTGGAAGGATTTTCAGGCCAGGAATAACAATGAACTGGTAGCTGTTTTTGGGAATTTCATCAATCGGGTAGTGGTGCTTACAGATAAGTATTACGAAGGCGAAGTTCCTTCCCCCGGAATTTATTCTGAAGTGGATGAACAAACCCTTGCCACTTTAAGAGCATACCCTGCAGTAATTGCGAGTTCTATTCTAAAATACCGATTCCGTGAGGCACAGGGAGAATTGATGAATCTGGCCCGACTTGGAAATAAATATCTGGCAGATGAAGAGCCGTGGAAAGTTATTAAAACCGATGAGGAACGGGTGAAAACCGTTATGTATGTCGCCCTTCAAATAGCTTCAGCCCTTGCAACCTTAAGCGAACCATTTTTGCCCTTTACTTCAGCAAAACTGAAAAAGATATTGAATATGGAACAGGAGAGTGTTCCTTCGCCGGGAAAAGAAGCAACCTTATGGGATGAGATATCAACCAAAGAAGCCTTGCTTTCATCCGGACATAAAATAGGAAAAGCCGAATTGCTTTTCAGCAAAATCGAAGACGAACAAATTCAGAAACAATTGGAAAAACTGGAAGCGACCAAAGCTGCTAATGAAGCAGAAAACAAAAAACTGGAACCACAAAAGGAGACCACAACATTCGAAGATTTCTCAAAAATGGACCTGCGCACAGGAACCATCGTGGAAGCCACAAAAATGCCAAAAGCCAATAAGTTGCTCGTGTTGAAGGTTGATACTGGATTAGATATCAGAACCATCGTTTCCGGAATCGCAGAAAGTTTTAAACCGGAAGATATCATAGGTAAAAAAGTAACCGTTATGGTTAACCTTGCTCCCAGAAAATTACGCGGAGTAGAAAGTCAGGGAATGATCCTGATGACCGAAGATACCCAGGGAAAATTGGTGTTTTTGAATCCTGATACCGATGGGGTTGAGAATGGGACGGTTATTTCTTAACCAGTAGTTCTCGACTGCGCTCGAACTGACAGCAATGGTCACCCCGAGCGCAGTCGAGGGGTCTCAGGGGATGAAGGAATATCCAGTTAGAATGAACGTTCTCGACTTAGCCTGTCCTTAACGTAGTCGAATGGCTCGAACTGACAGCAATGGTCCCCCCGAGCGCAGTCGAGGGGTTAGTAGATAACCTAAATTATTCTTATGAAGCGCTACTATGTTTACATACTTGAATGTTCAGATGAACTCCTATATACTGGTATCACCAATAATATAGATCGAAGATTAACGGAGCATAATTCAGGAGTAAACAAAAATAGTTTTACTTATAAAAGAAGACCGGTAACTTTAAAATTTCACCAAGAATTCATTGAAGTCAATCAGGCGATTTATTTTAAAAAAAAGATAAAAAGATGGAGTGCTCAAAAGAAAAAAGCTTTAATTGAGGGAGATTTTGATATGTTACAGATTCTGGCTGAATGCAGAAATGCATCACATCATAAATATAAGCCTGAAGATGAGTAGCTTCATTGGTTCTCGACAGAGTCTGTCCTGAGCGTAGTCGAAGGGCTCGAGATCGTTCTCGACTGCGCTCGAACTGACAGCAGTGTCTCCCTGAGCGCAGTCGAGGGGTCGCTCGTGTGCAGCCAACATCACTAAAGTTCCCCGTTCTTGATAAAGACTGTTCCCATCAAGATCAAGGAGCTCGAACAGATAAACAGATCTAAGAAAAATTAAACCTAACAGATCTTTGAGTTTAGGTTTTTCATAATTACATGCTCAAAATCGCCTACCATCCCATATACAAGCATCCTTTACCCGAAGGTCATCGTTTTCCAATGGAAAAATATGAGCTGCTGCCAAAACAACTGCTTCATGAAGGAAGTTGTACCGAAGACAATTTTTTTATGCCGGGAATGCCGGAAGAAGATTTTATCCTCGCGGTGCATGATGAAACTTATTTCCGGGCATTACAGGATTTAAGTCTGGATAAGAGGGCAGGGAGAAAAATTGGTTTTCCGCTTTCGGAAGCTTTGGTAAAACGGGAGCAAATCATTGCCGATGGAACCATAAAAGCCAGTGAATTTGCCCTGCAACATGGAATTGCGATGAATATCGCCGGCGGAACCCATCACGCCTACACAAATCATGGGGAAGCATTTTGTTTGTTAAACGATCAGGCAATCGCGGCCAGATACCTTCAGAAAAAAAAGCTGGCTGAAAAAATTCTTATTGTCGATCTGGATGTACACCAGGGAAATGGTACGGCAGAGATCTTTGCAGGTGATCCCTCGGTTTTTACCTTTTCGATGCATGGGAAAAACAACTATCCCTTTAAAAAGGAATTATCAAATCTGGATATTGAATTGCCAGATGGTACCGGGGATATAGAATATCTGGATATTCTGAAAAATACACTTCCCGGTTTAATAAATGACCAGGCACCCGATTTTATCTTTTATTTAAGCGGGGTAGATATCTTATCAGCCGATAAACTTGGAAAGCTGGGCTGTTCTGTAGCCGGATGTAAAGAGCGCGACAGGTTTGTACTTCAAACCTGTAAAGACCTTAAAGTCCCGGTTGAAGTGAGTATGGGTGGAGGGTATTCTCCGGATATCAAAACTATTATTGAAGCCCATGCGAACACTTTCCGGCTGGCGCAAAACATCTATTTTTGATCCCATTCTTAATTTCAAATTTCTAATGCTAGACTGTTAGTGGAAAAAGGTATTTCAAACAAGATCCGTCCAATGAGTACGCGGGATTCTTCACTTCGTTACCAGAATGACATTCTGAGGAGTTTTTTGTCATTTTTAACCAGCCTGTCCCGTTTTTTATATTGTCATTCTCAACGAGTTTTTGGAAATTCTCAAAAATTAAGTACTCCGGAAAAAGAGTTCTCCGGAGTACTTAGTGAATATCCCTTTTGAGAATAAGGCTTGAAGGAATAAGCATTGAGCTTATTTTCCCATCAACAGCAATTCATTACACACAATTTCTGTAATGTAGCGTTTGTGGCCTTCCTTGTCCTCATAACTTCGGGAGGTAAGTTTTCCTTCAATGCCCACTTCTTTTCCCTTAGGAACATAATTTTCGATAAGTTCGGCGGTTTTGCCCCAGGCAATAATATTGTGCCATTGGGTGTCTGTGATCTTTTCGCCTTTGGAGTTTTTGTAAGACTCATTGGTAGCGATAGAGAATTTTGCCAGTTTTTTACCGGATTCAAGATTAAGGATTTCAGGCTCGTTTCCTACGTGGCCAATCAATTGTACTTTGTTTCTTAAAGTGCTCATAACGATAGAATTTATTGCAGTTGAAAATCATTGGTTCATTTCAACAGGACAAACTTATAGCAGGCTCCTAACCTTAGTCGGTTGTGAAGGGTTTGTTTTCGTTTACTTTCGTTTGTAAGCGTTTGTTGTCGGTTAAGTGTTGATAATTCGGGTTATCATTTCCTCTTTTTAAACACAAAACACATAAAAAGTGACTTTTTAAACCTCCATGTTTTATATATCGCTGTTTAATGATTAATATCACACAGCTTTCAGTTAAATTATTAGATGAAATTCATTATTTTAGTGTCTTTTATATGTAGAGGTAAAACCTAAAGATTTGCTTTCCCCAGATGCAGATTTGATTCGAAAAATTGGTTCGACACTAATAAAAAATATCCCCGAACTATACATAATCAATAACCTTGTGGCAAGCCCAAAAGGGATGTCCCGATAATTATCGGGAGGAAAATAATATTAAAAATTCGCGTTAAACCCTCAATGGGGGATTAGAGTAAGAATGGAAGAAAAGAAACAAATATCCGGGGAAGCATGGCATGCTATGGAAGATTCCGGGATCTTCGATAGGTTAAACGCGTCAAAAGGCGGCCTTTCCCCTGAAGAGGTGAAATCCAGGCGTGAAACCTACGGGGAGAATAAACTTCCGGAAGGCAAGAAAGTTACCCTGCTGGAAATCATCCTTCATCAGTTGCTAAATCCGCTTATATATATTCTTATCGCTGCTGCAATTGCGTCTGTAGCAATTGGGGAAGCGAAAGATGCAATTTTTATTTTTCTTGTGATTGTCATCAATACTGCAATTGGTGCGTACCAGGAATATACCGCTGAAAAAAGCGCTACTACACTGCAAAAACTTTTAAGATTTAAGGCAAATGTGCGAAGGGAGGGAAAACAACTGTCTATACCTTCTGAAGAGCTGGTTCCGGGGGACGTGGTTTTATTGGAATCTGGAATTAAGGTTCCGGCCGATATCCGGCTTATCGAATCCTCCGGACTTGAAATGGATGAAAGTCTTTTAACCGGAGAATCGGTATCGGTAAAAAAGAAGTCCGGAACCCTTGCTGAAAACCTTGGAATTGCAGAACGAACAAATATGGCATTTGCTGGTTCAACCGTGCTTTACGGCCGTGGCTGGGGTGTGGTTGTTTCCACAGGTATAGAAACCGAAGTTGGAAAGATTTCCATGCATGTTACAGAGTCTGAGTCGGCTAAGCCTCCGCTGGTGCAGCGCATGGAGAAATTCATTCAGCAAATCGGCATCCTTATAATCGTACTCAGCTTAATTATTGGGGTTATGCTTTATTTCCAGGGATTAGCTATAATGGATATTTTCTTTTTCGTGGTTGCCCTGGCGGTTTCTGCAATTCCTGAAGGTCTGCCTGTAGCCTTAACGGTTGTTCTGTCTATCGCGGGCAAACGTATGGCAAAGCGCAAGGTAATTGTACGGAAACTCAACTCGGTTGAAAGCCTTGGAAGTTGCACCGTTATTGCCAGTGATAAAACAGGGACGCTAACAGTAAACGAACAAACTGCCAAAAGAGTGATTTTACCAGACGGGAGTATTTTTAACATCCAGGGAGAAGGTTATAACGGAGATGGTAAAGTTTTTAGGGAAAATGAACCGGAGAGGGAAATATCTTTTTCCGAAAACAGGGAGCTCCAGAAAATTTGCAGAATTGCAGTTTGTGCCAATGAGGCCAGCCTGACTAAAGAAAATGACAAATGGGTTCACAATGGTGACTCCATGGATGTCGCTTTATTGGGGATGAGCTACAAGTTTGGATTAGATCCAGAAAAGATTTCGGCTGAAGAAGATCAAGCTGATTTAATTCCTTACGAATCGGAAAGAAAATTTTCCGCAGCATTCTGTAAAAATTCCAATATCGATTTAAAGGGTGCTGTGGAAACCGTTCTTGATTTTTGTGATACCATGTCTATTGATGGTTCCCCTGTTGAACTTGAAAGAGATTTTATTTTGGAGCAGGCCGAAAAATTGGCTAAACAAGGCTATAGGGTACTGGCTTTTGCCAACAGGAAATATCCCAATTATGAAAAGAAAAAAGATTATAAACCGGAAGATATTCCAACACTAACTTTTTATGGGCTTGTTGGGTTTATCGATCCATTGCGCAAGGAGGCCAGAGGATCTGTAGAACAATGCAAAAAAGCAGGAATTAAGGTAATTATGATCACTGGAGATCATCCATCCACAGCCAAAACACTTGCATGCGAATTGGGAATTGCCAATGAGGATACCAAAGTGATAAATGGAAAAATGCTCCAGGAAGCTAATTTGCCAAATACAAAGACATATAAAGACCTTGTAGCAACTGCTACGGTATTTGCCCGGGTGTCTCCATCGCAAAAACTGGAGATAGTGGGTGTTCTAATTGATGATGGAGAATTTGTGGCGGTCACCGGTGATGGCGTCAACGATGCTCCCGCTTTAAAAAGGGCAAATATTGGTGTAGCTATGGGTTCCGGGACAGATGTGGCAAAAGAGGTAGGATCGATGATTGTTGTAGATGATAATTTTTCTTCGATTGTAGCCGGGGTAGAGGAGGGTAGGTTTGCATTTGACAATGTTCGGAAAGTGATTTATCTGCTTATTTCTACCGGAGCGGCAGAAGTAATTTTCTTTATTTGTTCAATCCTGGCGGGTCTTCCACTCCCCTTGCTTGCCGTGCAGCTACTTTGGCTTAACCTTGTAACCAACGGGATCCAGCATGTTGCCCTGGCTTTTGAGAAAGGGGAACCCGGAGCCATGAAGCGAAAACCAAGGAGTCCTTCGGAGAAAATTTTTAATCCGTTAATGGTGAAGCAAACCCTGGTTTCCAGTTTTACCATAGGAATCATAGTTTTTGGTTTTTGGTTTTGGCTCAACACCTATACCGAGATGAATGAAGCTTATGCCAGGAATCTTATTTTGCTTTTAATGGTTTTCATGCAGAACTTTCATGTTTTCAATTGCCGTTCCGAAAGGGTTTCCACCTTTAAAATACCCCTCAAAAGGAATGTGCTTTTGGTATTTGGAGTTGTTATCGCCCAGGGGATACACATCCTGAGCATGCAAATTCCTTTTATGCAAAACATCCTTAGGATTGAACCCATTGACCTGAAAGAATGGTTTTATATTCTGCTCCTGGCGATCCCAATAATTTTGGTTATGGAACTCTTTAAACTAATCAATGCCAAAAAAGAGCAAAAGGCCGAGCCAGTTGAAATAAATCCCCGGAAATGATTTCAGATTTTATATATTACCACAAAACGAAAGGCAGTTGACTTTCCGCTATAATTTCAGAATAAAACAGAAGAATACTATGTCGTTTAAAAAATTGAATACACCATTAAAAGAAACTCTGGAAAGGTTAAAATATGAGAATCCGCTCCCGTTTCAAAAAAAGGTTTTGTCTAAAATAAAAAGCGGAATGAATCTATTTGGGATTGCTCCTGAAGGAAGTGGAAAAACCACGGCCTTAATTATTAGTGTGATCCAAAAACTGGAAAGTGAATCTTTTGAAGATGCTCCACGGGCAATTATTATCGTGAAAGATAAAGAAGCAGCACTGGAACTTGAAGATAAATTTAAAACTTTCACAAGGTATATGGATCTTCGGATATTCAGTGCTTATGATCAACCGGATCTTGATATGCAAAAAGGGGAAATTTATGAGGGAGTTGATATTGTTATTGCCACTCCAAACAAATTATTTAAACTTTTCAAGGCCACGGGAATTAATGTGAGTCAGTTAAAATTATTCATTGTGGACGATGCCGAGTTCCTACTTAAAAACAGTGCTTATAACGATCTTATTCGTATTCCGCAGCATATTACAAAATGTCAGTATTTGATATTTTCAACTGAATTCAATTCTAAGATCGAACGATTAAAGGATTCATTTATGGCACATTCTGAAGAAGTTGTAATCAAATAAATAATTTGAAATTTGTACCACCAGAATCCAATTACATAAATTATATTTCAGAAGGAGACTATTTCAGTAATTAAGAAAAAGAATTATTTCTGAAGAGGTTTTTTGCAGTGACATCAATTGTAAAGTATGATCCGATTTCTCATTTTAATAATATTAATGCTGACCTCTATGACGACTCTAAACGCTCAGGATGTTTCTGTTCATAGATGGGAAAACAGACTTCTCATTCTACTTACAGAAGACACGGAAGATATGCTTTTAAAGAAACAGTTGGAAGAATTAAGCAATTGCCGCGAGGGTATTGAAGACCGAAAACTCATTGTTTACCGAAGTACAAAGGATAAGTTTCGGAAGGGACTGGATTCTGAAGGGGAATGGAAAAATTCTTCGGATATTTATAAAAAGTATAAAGGAAACAAACCGGGATTTCAGGTCGTGCTCATTGGTTTGGATGGCGGGATAAAAATAGATCAATCAGAAATAATTTCCTGTGAAGAACTTTTCGGCACCATAGATTCCATGCCAATGCGAAAAGCTGAAATGAGAAAAAATAAGGAAAGATAAAATCAATTATGAAAGCCGCAACTGTAAGTAAGCTTAAAAAGGAACTTTCTTATCGGTCTCCGGAAGAATTGCTGGAAGTTTGCCTCAGACTTTCCAAATTCAAAAAGGAGAATAAGGAGTTATTGACTTATTTGCTGTTTGAATCTGCCGACGAAGCTGGATATATTGAAAGTGTAAAAAATGAAATCGATCTGGAATTTGATGCTATCAATACCAGCAATTATTATTTTATAAAAAAGAGTGTTAGGAAAATACTTAGAAACATAAAAAAATACAGTCGCTATTCCCAAAAAAAGGAAACCGAAGTAGAATTGCTCATCTATTTTTGTTCAAAATTAAAAACTTTTAAGCCTTCTATCACAAGAAATACTACGCTTCTAAATCTCTATGAGCGCCAATTGGCTTTGGCCGAAAAGATTATTTCCACGCTGCACGAAGACCTGCAATATGATTACAGGTTGGAATTGGAAGATTTGGTTGGTTAGTGGAAATTAACCCTTCCGTCTTAATCGGCAAGGTAATTCGGTTTTATAAAAACACCTTCGTGCCGATTAATCCACCTTCCCTTGAAAAAAGGGAAGGAGCCCTTTGTTTTTCTCTTTATTTTAAATAAACGAAATTTTAAAATTATAAAAGCACCCCTCCTTCCAAAGGAGGGGTGGCCGAAGGCCGGGGTGGTTTTAGTTACAATTAACTTCCTTAACCCTTCCGTCTTAATCGGTAAAATAATTCTGGTTTTATAAAAACACCTTCGTGCCGATTAATCCACTCCGCCCGTACCATTCGGGCAGGCTTCCCTATCAAGGGATGGTGCTTTTTGGGTTTTCATATTTTTTTGAATAAACTTAAACTTTAAAATTATAAAAGCTCCCCTCCTTCCAAAGGAGGGGTGGCCGAAGGCCGGGGTGTTTCGGGTTACAATTATCTCTTTAATTCAAAGCCTTAAAATGGAGTTTTCAATTTTTTAACCATTTTTAAACTTTTTCCCTATCTTTAAGAGATGCAGGAAGCTTGTATAGAATGTGGAGAAAAAATTGTTGGCAGGATCGATAAAAAGTTCTGTGGGGACTACTGTCGCAATTCGTATAATAACAAGATGAATAAGGACCGGAATAACCTGGTTCGCAACGTGAATAACCGCCTTCGCAAAAATTACAGGATCCTGGAAGAACTAAACCCTGCAGATAAAACAAGAACCAGCAGGACAAAGCTGCTGGCTAAAGGTTTTAGTTTCGATTATTTCACAAGCATCTACACCACAAAATCCGGTACCATATACTATTTTATTTACGACCAGGGATATTTACCATTGGAAGGTGATTATTATGCATTGGTAAAACGGACTTAACTATGCCAGTTTTGGCCACGTAATTTAAGTGCTGCGCAAAGAATATCTTTTCGGCTTATTTGTCCAATTAACTTTCCGTTTTCAATAATAGGAAACCTTCTGCAATTGTGTTTATAAAATAAAGAGGCACAATCAAAAATGCTTACATTTTTATCTATTGTTGGAACGTTGGTTTCCATATACTGTTCAATTTGCATATCCCCAATAGGCATATTATAATACCTGCTTTCTGATATTTGTTTCATACAATCGCCGTCCGAAATTATTCCAAGCAGCTCATTGTTTTCATTGACCACCGGTGCGCCGGAAATCTTATTTTTAATAAGGGTTTCCATAACGTCCACTACAAATTGATCTTTTCTAAAGGTGATTAGATTTTCAGTCATATAATCCT
>ERZ1284729.79-NODE-79-length-16185-cov-14.687787_pt1 | contig 16185 bp, 12 predicted proteins | sample MGYA00454602_ERZ1284729 | MGnify/ENA primary metagenome ERZ1284729 (study PRJEB36292, sample SAMEA5787381) | metagenome | biome: Arctic soil; feature: perennial spring outflow channel; material: sediment | place: Canada | collected 2017-07-08 | depth 0.05 m ... | reverse complement strand
CTTATAAATAAAACTTAGTCCTTCTTCAATTCCACCTTCAGGAACATGTCCTTTATCTTGTAAACCTTTAAGACCTGATATCAAATGATCCCCGAACTGTTCTTTTAAAAATTCATAATAACCTGGAAGATAATCTACGACCTGTTTAAATCGGTCCCTCATTCCATAATGAATATATAGATATGTTCCTCTCATTTGACTTTTTGGTTTAAAATCGAAGACTTTATTTTTCATATATTCCGGACAATAGCCAATCATTGTACTACTTGATATATATCCAAAAAATGAGTCAGAATGTTCAAGCATTGCATAAACTGTAAATAAACCTGCTGTTGATGCTCCATACAAGATACTCTCTCCTGTAGTTTTGAAATTACTATCAATGTATGGTCGTAATTCCGAAACCAAAAATTGTAAAAATTTATCTGCTCCACCAGCTTCTGGTCTTGAAACCATTGTAACAGGTATCATATCCCTATCTCTATTTTCAACAGTTTCAATTCCAACAATAATATGTGGACCCACTTCTTTATTTGTTTTGACACAATTTAAAGCTTCTCCATATTGGTCTATCATTTCACCATCTAAAATATAAAGCACAGGGTAGCTTAAGTTTTCAGAATTTTCAAACGGAACATAAATAAATATTTTTCGAGTTTCATTTAAGACTGCAGAATCAAAAAGTTGTAAACTAACATGATCAAACTTATCAGATGGGAATATACTTTGAGAAAAGAGTTTTTCACTTGCTGATATTAAAATAACTGTAATTGACAGTAAAATTATATTCTTCATATTTTCAAATTTAAAAGTGGCGCAAAAATGCACAGTAACTACCTGAATAAACCACTGTTTTACTCACGTTTATTTTTTATTGTTCAAAGTTGTATTAACCCATTTATAATATTCTTTTACAGTTTCTTCATCTGGAGGTTCATGTCCTTTATTTTCTTCTGTAATGAATTTTACGTTTGCTCCGGCATTTTCTAATTTTTCAATAATGTTTGTGGTGGTTTCAAATAAACAATTTCTGTCTTCCTTGCCATGAAAAATAAATATAGGAACATCTTTAAACTTTGTAAGATATTTTTTTTGAGTAAAATTGGGATATACATCCTTATCATCTGACCATTGATTAGCAAGATTGGGATGACCACTAAAAACTGCAAGTGCCTTAAACCTATCAGGTGTTTCATAATATGACCGGTAAACACCATAGCCACCCATGGAAAATCCTGTTAACAATATGCTATCTTCATCAATTGAATAATTCTCTATTACGGCATCTATTGCTTCAGATATATCTGCTTGAGCATTATCCCATGAATAACAATTTGAAGGTCCTCTGGCGTATGGTGCAAGTCCAATAAATCCTTCCGGAATCAAATATTTGAATCCTATTATGTTTGTCTCGTCAGATGCACTGCCATGTAAATAAATAACAAGTGGATAAGTGTTATTTGGATTATAATTATCAGGCAAATAAACCATATACGGCTGCAAAGTACTGTCTAGTTTAGATTTATACCCCTTACGCACAAACCCTGTCTTCTTGGCAATAATATCAGTGCCATTTCGGCTGTTTTCTATTGTTGATCTTAATTGAGAGATAGTAATTCTTAGTTTTCCACATGTTTCATATGGTTTTATTTCCTCTAATTCTTTGCCAACTTCATATATCTGGTGTTTCAGCGTATAAAAGCTAGAGGGAGAAATTTTTTCTTTTACCTTTTCTAATTCTTTGTTATAAAAATTCTGATTAAATTCAGGAATGGATGTTAAATACATTTCTCCACCAGATTTATTGTTTTCTGACTTCCATTTAACTTTATATCCTCCAGATGGAATAGGATTTTTATTTATATTAAAATGATTAACTGTAATTCCTTTTTGACAGTTATATTTCTCCCTCTTAGAATCAAGAAGATTATTTTCTCCGGACATAATATACACTAACAGGTCTTCTTCATAATTGCCGGAACTTAATGTTGTTGCTGTTCCCGATAAAACTTCGGTATTGTCAATATTGTTTTTATCTAATATAAAGTAAGTTTGTGGTTCACCATTATGCACTGGCTCCTGGAATTTTAGGTTTAAATATGCTCGATTGCTGTTTTCATTACCAAGTTCAGCATCTAATACTTTATAAATATTTTTGTGTTGGTCGCCTATGGCTTTAACAAAAGATAGATTAAAACCAATACCATCTGATATCCAAGGATGGTAAGGGTATATATCTTTCCATGGGAGAATTAATTCAAAACTTATTTTCCCATCTTGTTCTGCAAACATCAATTTAGTGTCTATACTTGTTCTTTGAAAAATATGATCAACATTATAATACCAAAAAATATTTCTCGTCCATTCCATACTTTCCCTGTCCACAGCAGAGCAGGCAAGAACATAAAATTCATCTGTTGGTTGGTTATCTGGTTTAGGTTTAGTTAATACCATATGAAAACCATCACCATTTTGAAAGGCACGATCCCGATAAATAAGTTTTTCTGCTTCTGCCTCTATAAATATGTATAAAAATTCTGTACCATATGCAATTCTATAACTTACAGGAATATCCTGATTTGAATCATTATCTTTATTTATTACCGGGAAATATCGTGGTTCTAAAATAGTGAGATTATTATCAAGTAACCCATCAATTATTGGCGGGTTAGAAAGAAAATTAATTTCCTTTTCAAGAAAATTCGATTGGGCATTTATGCAATTTGTAAAGGAAATTAAAGCTAAGGTTACACTTAACAAAACAGTGAAAGTCATTTTTATTTTCATAGTTATTGTATTTATGTTTTCTTTAATTTTATGATTCTTTTATCAATTTATTTAAACGATATGAGATATAAGAGAACCAACCAAAAACAACTATTCCAAATAACCTTTGGGTTAAACCGCGATAGTTTATTGGGTCTAATCTGGAAATCATTAACCATAAATAAAAAAACATCAGGAAGCCAGTAACAATTGATATTCTATGAATAGTTATGTTATTAATTAAGTTATTAAATTCATATAAAAAAACAAATGGGAGTATCATTATAAATAAACCAAATCCATAAAACCCGTGCCATGGAGAATTTATTGGATAAATAGCTCCAAAAATAAAAGTTACTCCAAAAGCAAAAATTAAAATAGATGAGATTAAAAATCTATTTTTAAAATTTAACAATAAACCTAATGCTAATAAAAACAAGGAAATACTTGTTAATACTATTCCTGCCTGGAATAAAATCACTGCGCTTTTGCTGGAATTAATTCCTAATTCACTGGCATGCTGTCCCAAATGACTATATTCATTAGCAAAAAATCCTGAAATTATAATACTTCCAAAATAAATAATCGGCAAAAAAATTGCTTGTTTAATTAATAATTGTTTCATAATTCTTGGTTTTATTGTTAATCAAAATGATTTCATAAACTATCACGTCCTTAAATAGGGCTACAAATTAGAGTGAATCTCATTCTTTTTAGGTTTAAAATTGTATCGAGAATCTTAATTTTATTTAAAAACTATAGTTCTCGATACAATTTTTTATAATGTTTACAGTAATAATTACTCATACTTTAAAGCATCTACCGGATCAGAATTTGCGGCTTGATATGCTTGAGAGCTAACTGTTATCAAAGCTATTATTAGTGCTAGTAATGTTGCAAATACATAAGGCAATACAGGCATATCTATCTGATATGAAAAATTAGAAAGCCAATTTTTTGCTAGTAGGTAGGATATGGGCCAGGCAAATATATTTGCGATTAACACCAATTTCATAAAATCTTTAGTCAACATTTTCATTATTTGTCCTACTGACGCTCCCAATACTTTCCTAACCCCTATTTCCTTTGTTCGTTGTTCTGCAGTGTAAGATGCCAAACCGTATAACCCCATAGCCGAAATCATAATAGCCAAAATAGTTAAGAACAAAAACATAGTACCAAAGTTTTCCTGTTGTCTAAGTAAGGTTCCAAATTTTTGATCGAGGAACGTATATCTAAACGGATGTGTTGGCTCTAGTTTATTCCATTCCTTTTCAATAAAGTCAATTGTAGCATTCATGTCATTTTTAGCAATTTTAAAAGACGCAAACCAAACATTATTACTAACAGATAGAATCATTGGCCTAATAGGTTGATTAAATCCTTCTATATGAAAGTCTTTTACAATGCCGATGACAGTACCATATCTTAAATCACCTTGTTGATTGATGTAACTTCCGATTCGCCTGCCGATTGGATTTTCAATGTTCAAATTTTTAACAGCGGTCTCATTAAGTATAAAATATGGAATAGAATCGGATTCCAGTTCTCTTTCAAATTTTCTACCTTCTATAAGTTGAATATCTAAAGTCTTAAAAAAGTCATAATCAACCTCCATATTCCATAACGGCAATTGCTCTTCATTGCCTTCTAACGAATACATATTTTGGCTAGGTGTGTCCCCAGGAAAAAAGGAAGCTCTTGAAACGTTTAGTACATTGCTGTTCTTTAAAAATATATCCTTGTAATTTCTGAAATTCTCTGTCATTTTATCCGTTCGAATAGGCGCAACTATGACCTGATCACCTTTAAAACCAATATCTTTATTTTGTAAATAAGAAATTTGATCAAAAATGATTATCATTCCAATAATTAGAATAGTAGATGCTGTGAACTGGAGGACTACCAAAGATTTTCTTAATAAAGCTCCACCTTTTGTTTTAGTAAAATCTCCTTTTAAAACTGCAGCCGGCTGAAAACCAGAAAGGAAAAATGCCGGATAACTTCCTGCAAACAAACCATAAAATAAAGTTACAAATACTGAGAATAAAATAGTTTGCCCAAGATGATCATTAAACAACTTAAGATTTGTCTCCAAAACATTATTAAAGCCTGGCAAAAATAATTCTACCAAAATAAAGGCTAAAAACAGTGCTATAAAACTCTGAATTACCGATTCAGTTAAAAACTGTACAACCAACATTTTTCTTGATGCTCCTGAGACTTTTCGAACACCCACTTCTTTGGCTCTTTTTCCGGAACGGGCTGTAGAAAGGTTCATAAAATTTATTCCTGCTATTAGGATCACCAGCAATGCAATTCCAATAAAAACGTAGATATACATAATATTTCCATTCTGTTGTATTTCCCAATCTTTCTGAGAGTACAGATGAATATCTTTTAATGGTTGTAGCTGGTACTCGAAAGCATTGCCTTGTTTTATAAACTCTTCTGCAGTGACTTTTAAGAATTTCTCTACATCAGGTTCAATTTTTTTCATGAAATTTAACTTCATTTCATCCTTAAATTCATCAAAATCGGCCCCTTCTTTTAATTTTACATAAGTATAGAAATTGTTACTCATCCAAATATTTTGGATGCCATTATTGGCTACAAACATATCAAATTGAAAATGCGCATGCCCTTTTGGTTCTTTCACAATTCCCTTAACAATTAAATCCTGTCGGTTATCATAATTTACAATTTCGCCCATTGCACTTTTATTGCCAAACAATTTAAGTGCTGATTCTTCTGTTAACACAACTGAATTCTCGTCTTTTAAAGCGGTATTTGGGCTCCCGTGTACAAATTCATAATCAAATATTTTAAAAAAGGCGCTATCAGCAAACACAGCATGTTTAATATAAACTTTTGTTTGCTCATGACGTATTAAAACCTCTTGTCTCCTTGTTTGAATTCGCGTTGCGGTTTCAACGTCGGTAAATTCTGTTCTAAAAGCATTTGCCATTGGACTGGGCGATACTGGAGCATCCATTTTTTGCCCCATCATATCAGCTTTTATACCTGTTCTATATACACGATCATAACCGTTCCAATGCTTTTCATAACTAGTCTCGTCTTTTACAAACATAAATACAAGAATGGTAACAGTTAAGCCTAATGCTAATCCTAAAATATTAATAAGGGCATAAACCTTATTTTTATTAAGGGTTCTAAATGCTACTTTTAAATAATTCTTAAACATTTTATATTGTTTTAAATTAAATTGATACCTGGCTTACCTTCGTTTTCTTTTCGGAAACAACTTGTCCATCCAATAAATTAATTATTCTCCCTGAATAACTGGCATCATGTGAAGAATGGGTCACCATTACAATGGTAGTTCCTGCTTCGTTTAATTCGCACAATAATTCCATCACTTCATTCCCATGAGAACTATCTAAATTTCCTGTTGGTTCATCGGCCAAAATTAATGGTGGCCGGGTTATTAAGGCTCTGGCTACTGCTACTCTTTGTTGCTGACCTCCTGAAAGCTGTTGGGGGAAATGCGATGCCCTGTGAGCAATTCCAATTTTTTCAATCAATTCATTTACTCTTTTCTTTCGTTCAGAAGTACTTACATTATTATAAATTAATGGTAATTCAATATTTTCAAATACGGTTAGCTCGTCTATCAGATTGAAATTTTGAAAGATGAATCCAATATTTTTTTTACGAACTAAAGACCTTCCTTTTTCATTAAGATGACTAATTTCTTCGCCTTGAAATTGATAACTTCCACTTTCTGGTTTATCTAACATTCCTAGAACATTTAACAAGGTTGATTTTCCACACCCGGAAGGTCCCATTACAGATACAAATTCGCCCTTTTTGATTTTGAATGACACTTCGTTCAAGGCAGTTGACTCAACCTCGTCTGTTCTGTACACTTTAGTAAGTTTTTCTAATTTTATCATCACTTTAGTTTGTTATTTTATAATAATAAATTCATAATTTTTATAGTCCTCATAGGAGGAAGAAATAAATTTATCTCCTTCATTAAGTCCTTCTAATACTTGATAGTAACTTGGATTTTGGTTTCCTAATTTTATATATTTCTTATGCGCTTCTCCTTTATCATTTAATAAATACACATATTGTCCCCCCGAAGATTGGAAGTAACTTCCTCTTGGAATCATCAAAGATTTCTGCGCTTCAGAAAGTTCTAACCTTACCTGAACTGATTGACCAATAGTTATTGCCTTTGGAACTTCATTAACAAATATTAGTTCCACTTCAAACCGTCTGTTCACCACTTCAGGCAATACCTTTTTTACTTTTAATTCTATCAAATTTCCATCAAAGGAAAAATGAGCAAGTTGTCCGGTTTTAACCATACTTAAATAGTATTCATCAACCTGACCTTTAATTTTAAATCCGGACTGAACATCTATCTTCGCTACTGTTTGATTTTTTACAAATGATTCTCCTATTACGGGATCAAATGAAGATAGCATTCCTGTGACCGGGGCACGTAATAACATTTTTTCAATATTCTCATGAATCAATTGCAAATTGCGTTGCATCATAGCTATAGAGCTGTTAATCTGCTGGATTTGAATGTTGTTATCAATCTCGCTCTTTTTTACGTTTTTATTCATGAAATCGCGTTTTGTTTGGTGATATTTATAAGACTCGCTTATATCAACAAAATCATTTCTGGCAATAACATCTTTCGCAAAAAGAACAGAATCTACTTTATAAGAACGTTCTACATCTGCCAATTTATTTTCACTATCTATTAATGTTTCAGAAAGATTTCTTTGCTCTTTTTCCAACGAAAGTCTTAAATTCCTAAGATTATTAATTTGCTCCATTATTGCCGTTTCCTGATTCATATATCCCAAGGTAACCGATGGGTTACTTAACTGTAATAAAGGAGTTCCTTTTTCAACCATTACACCATCCTCAATAAAAATCTTATCAACGGTTCCCCCTTCAAGGGTATTAACCAAAACAAGATTAATTGGTTCAATGTCACCATCTATTAAGATCATATCTTGAAAATCTCCTTCTTCAACAACTTTCACAGAAATCTTGGACCCCTCTACTTTATATGTTTTCTTATTTAGAACTTCGAATCCGAAAAATATCAGCAAAGCCAGCAAAACTGCTCCCCCAATATAATAAAGCTTCTTTTGACTCCATTTCTTTTTATCAATTTTTCTATCCATTCCCATTTGTTTCATTCCAAAATTTATTGACGTTCGTAATTATTATAAATAATAATTTTTAAATTCAGATTAAACCTATTTTGGTTAAAATAAAAATTATGATTGTGATTAGTACTAGTATCATATCTGTTCTATTAAATATTTTTATAAACAAAATCTTCTACGATCAGACCATTGTATTCTTTTATTATTTTTAAAGTTTAATGAGAATACTCGTTTTCTTCCTAGTGTTGGTGTATTAATAATTGTTTTCATATCTATTGTATTTTATTAGTTACTTATTGAATTTAATCTATTCAATGCTAGTGCCAAAAAATAATTTTTAATAAACATCTAAACATCAATCACTTATGGTTTTTCAAAAAAAATGTAGTGTTCATTTTCGTACACTATGCTGTTCATAATCGCACATTTTTATATATTAGTAAGAATTTAATAACGTTATTAAATCATGGCTAAAACCAACGCTACCATATTAATTATTGACGATGATGAAGACGTATTATTATCGGCTAAACTTTTATTAAAAAAACGATATACCAACATCATAATCCGTACTAATCCAAAGGAAATCAATAAAATTATGTCAACAGAAACTATTGATGTAGTTGTATTAGATATGAATTACAGAATAGGTTTTAATGATGGAAAAGAAGGAATGTACTGGCTAAAGCATATTCTAAGCATTAGTCCAAAAATGATTGTGATACTGATGACTGCCTATGGTGAAGTAGAATTAGCCGTTAATGCCATAAAAAAAGGAGCCTTTGATTTCATCATGAAACCATGGACTAACGAAAAATTTTTAGCAACCATTCATGCAGGTATGGAATTGAGTAAATCTAACCATAAAATTTCAATTCTTAAATCTACCAATGATGCCTTAATAAAAAATATTAATCAAAAATTTGGAGCAGTAATTGGAAAATCTGCTGCCATGAAAAAAGTGATGGATATTATTGAGAAGGTAAGTCCAACAGATGCCAGCGTCCTTATATTAGGTGAGAATGGTACTGGAAAACAACATTTGGCAAGGGAAATTCATAAACAATCAAATCAAAAAAATGGACCGTTTATCCATGTTGATTTGGGCTCTCTCTCTGAAAATTTATTTGAAAGTGAACTTTTTGGTCATAAAAAAGGTGCGTTTACAGATGCTTTTGAAGATAAGCCAGGGAGATTTGAAATGGCAGAAAACGGAACTCTTTTTCTCGACGAAATAGGAAACTTACCATTTAATTTACAATCTAAATTATTGACGGTACTTCAAGACAGAAAAGTTTCACGGCTTGGAGAAGGAATTGAACGTCCTTTTAATTCTAGGATATTATTTGCAACTAATGCTCCTCTTAACAAATGGGTGACAGAAGGAAAATTTAGGCAGGATCTTTTATTTAGAATTAATACCGTTGAAATAGAAATTCCTCCTTTAAGAAACAGACCTGAAGATATCGCAGATTTTGTTACCTACTATTTAAACTCCTTTAAAAGAAAATATCAGAAATCTCATTTAAAAATTAATGATGATGCAATGAAAACATTACAATCTCATCATTGGCCTGGAAATGTAAGAGAAATTCAACATACTATAGAAAGAGGGGTTATCATGTCTGACGGACAAGAAATAAAATCGTCTGATTTCAACTTATCTGCTATTCCCGTAACAGCAACAAATAACAGTCCTGAATATGACAGCTTAAATCTGCACAACATTGAGAAAATTTTGATTCAGAAAGCTATTGAAAAACACGAAGGGAACATTTCTAAAGCTGCAAAAGAATTGGGGCTAACCCGTGCCGCATTATACCGACGCTTAGAAAAGTTTAATCTCTAATTAACCTATTTTGATTAAGAAATTTACAATACAAGTAACTGCACGCATATGTATAATCTTGCTGTTTAGCGTGTTATTTTCCTTTCTCCTGCTAAAAAATTTATGGTTTAGCACCATTGGGGTCGGAGTTTTAATAGCAATCCAGGTTGTTTATTTAATTCGCTATGTGAACAATACCAATTATTCACTAGTCAAATTTTTAGATGCCTTAAAAAATGAGGATTATTCTGTCTACTTCTCGCCTTCTAAAAAAGGAGATTCTTTCGCAAAAATGTACGTTGATTTTAATTTGATTATTAAAAGTTTTAAGAGAAATAAGATTGAGAAAGAAGCTCAATATACCTATTTCAAATATATCTTGGAACATGTGAATTTAGGTATTGTCTCCATCAGAAAAGAAGACTTATTTAATGAACACTCTAATTCAGAAATTCTATTTTTAAATAAGGCTGCGTGCAACATCCTTCAGCAACCAAAACACAAGTACTGGCATCGCATGGCTAATAATGTGCCTTGGCTGGCGAAAGAGATAAAAAAAATTGCAAATGGCGGTAAAATTTTGGTAGAATTCGGTGATGAAATTGAAAGGAAACAATTGTCTTTGGAAATTATTGAATTGCAAATACTTAATTGTCCATACCTTATCATTACATTTCAAGACATTAGATCTGAAATTGAACAAAAAGAAATTGAAGCATGGCATAACGTAATTAGAATTTTAGCTCATGAAATGCTCAACTCTTTTACACCGGTAAGTTCCTTAGCTTCTACAATAAAATCAATTACAGAGAATGAACATGGAAAACTTTTAAACCATAATCAATTAGACCCTGAAGATATTAATGATATAAATGTAGCTGCTTCAACCATCAAAAAACGCTCTGACGGCTTATTGATATTTGTAAAAGATTATAGAACCATCTCAAATGTTCCAATTCCTCAAATTAGCACGCTCAATGTAAAGCAATTTTTAACAGATATTAAGACTCTAATGTCACCCATAACGGAAGAAGCTCGAGTAGATTTAAGGCTTATGCCAATTCCAGCCAATGCAACAATTAATGCCGATAGTAAACTAATTGAACAAGTACTAATAAATCTAATTAATAACAGTATTTATGCCTTGGAAGGAATAGAATCTCCAACTATTAATATAAGTGTTACTATTGAACCTGATAAAAAAATTATTGCACTCACCGATAACGGAATGGGTATAGAGGAAAAGATTTTGAACAAAATATTTATTCCGTTTTACACAACCAAAAAGAATGGTTCGGGTATTGGGCTTAGTCTTTCAAAAAACATTTTAAAAAAACACGGCGGAAATTTAATAGTATCTTCAGAAGTGGGTATATACACTACTTTCTCACTTGTATTCAAAAATTAAAAAATGATTGTGGAAAGAGAATTTAATTTTCATTTAAATCTTTAATTAGGCTTTTCCTAAAAATCTTATATTGAATTTGTTTAATTAGAATTTTCAGGTTCCAAAGATCAACTTTAGTCAATTATAGTTTACACTATAAGTATTTTTTTTAAATTTTATGATTTAAAAATCTGTTTTTCAATATTTTATACATTATATTTGACAAAATCACAAACATTTATGTTAGAAGTTTGATTTAAATTCATGTTTCCAAATCGTCCTGTTTTCTTTTGGACACCCATTTATAAGCCCCCATATTTTTTTTGATATCAACTATTTTGATATATAATTTATTTAATAACTAAAATTATTTATTATGAAAATCAAAAACATTTTTATGGCTTCAATGCTGGTTGGAGCATTTTTGGTGACTTCCTTTGGAATTGCGCAGGAAAAAGAAAGCAAGACTTATGGGATGCTCAATCTTGAGTACATGATGCCAAAAATTGGAATGGAAAAAGCCTTTGTCAAGGCAATCACTGAACACAATAATTTATATCATAAGGCGGGACCTTATGAAGCCCATCTTGATAATATTTTAACCGGGGAAGAATCTGGTTGGTATGTATGGTATATGGGCCCAAATATGTACTCTGACTTAGATAACAGCCCGGGAGAAGGTGCTCATTCAGAGCACTGGACAAAAAACGTAACACCTACTGTAGCCAAGTATGGAAGAAGTGAGTTTTGGAAGTATAATGAAAAATTATCTTACAGTTCAAATAATGAGTCAAACAAATATGAAACTATTTGGATGTTAGATATAAAACGTGGAGATTATTATCGCTTCAAAGCATTTATGACTAAAGTAAAAGAGGCCTTTGAGAAAAAAGGCGAAGGAAATGTTCACATTTATGAGAACGAATTTAATGAAGGTAACGGAAGAGATGTAGTTATTGTATGGCCTTTCAAAAATTGGGCTGAATTAGACAAAGAGGATGAAGGCATTAAAAAAACATATGAAGAAATAAATGGAAATGGCAGTTGGGATAATGGTATGGATGAATGGGAGGAGTTCACCGAATCCATGACAAGCCAGGTTTGGGAAACTGATATTAAATAGGAGATAGTGTCTCAATTTAAAAAGGGCTGAAGTTTTAAAACTTCAGCCCTTTTTAAATTTGATCTAATTTTGGGTCCCGCTAATAAGCCTGTTTTGTTTTCTCTCAAACAAGAATATTTTGAACTGAAGAATTCCCACCGTAATCATAAAAGCAACAAAAGTTATGACCAATAAAATATAGATTTCAGGTTTAATGGATGACAAATCGCCACCATAAAAGGCAACTTTTCTAAATCCGCTCAAGAATTGGGTAAGAGGGATGTATTGCGCTATAGTAGTTATATAATCTGGTATTGCCAGCGTTGGCCAGGTAAAACCACTAAGCACAAAAGCCGGAGTAGAAATCACCATTAAGATTTCCGTAGCTTTTAACTGGCTCGGAACAGCAATAGAAAACAACATGCCAATACACATGGAAGCCAAAGTTAATAAAGCGGCCAAAACCAGCATAGGTAGATTGTAAATGGCTGCATCAATATTAAAAAAGGGCATAAAAAGACTTACTATAATCCATATAATAGGAAGCATCAGTAAAAATGGGGTGGATTTAAGCACGATATGATATAAAGACCATTTACTTTCCTTTACCAATTTACCAAAATATCCGTCTTCAAAATCTCTGGCAAAAACCAATGCCAGTGCCAAAAATATAATCTGTTGCATAATGGCCGCAAGTAATCCCGGGAGCATAAAAGTCACATAGTTCCCGGTAGAATTATATAGCTTATTAAAATTAATTTTAAAGCTTTCATACTGGGCTAAAGCCTGACTGGGATGCAAGCCCTGTTTTTTAAGCCCCTCTATTTCTATTCCGGCATTTAGAGTCATCAGGACCGATTGAATGTTTTTACTGGCTGTATTCGCGTTCAATATATTAGCCATATTTAAATCAACTCGTATTTCAGGATGTCTTTTTTGCAGGATGTCCGCTTCAAAACCTGTAGGCAAAGTAATCACTGCTGCATATTGTTCCCGAGGCATATCTTCCGCAATATTGCCAGGTGTGTAACGCAAATCTCTTACCAATAATGCTTCATTATCCTCAAAAGCATCTATAATTTTATCTGTTGTGGGACTATGGTCCTGATCTATAATAACGATAGGTAAATCCACCACCTTTGCCTGCTGATATACATAGCCGAATAAAAACCCATAGAGAATTGGCGCTCCAAAAAAGATAGCAAGCAAGACATTATTTGAAAAAATACGCTTAAACTCTATTCGAAGTAACCTTAAAAAATCTTTCATGCCCTTTACTCTTTAATTAGGATGGTAGCATTTGCATAAAAAGTTTGGTTTGTCAGATCAGAAGTTGGAACTACCTTCAATTCATAAATAGACTCAGAAAGTTCGTTTAAAGGGGCTGTGCTTGTAATATCGGCATACTGCGCCAGTTGCTTTATTGTTGTAATTTTCGCTTTGAATTCTTCTTTAGTATAAGGGTTGATAAGTGTTAATAATTTACCCTCTTCAAAGTTGTAAACTTTTGATTCAGGTACGGTAAATCGGAAATAAACACTGCTCTTTTCATAACCATTAAACAGTGTAAAACCAGGTGTAAGCAATTCCCCTTCTTTTAGGCTAATTGTTTCAATTGACATATCTGTGGGGGCAATTAAATATTTTTCATTAGAAGCAGACATAACTTCATCTTTGGCTCCCATTGCACGGTCCAGTTGCCCTTTAGCTTGATTTATTTGTTCTATCCTGGCACCTTTTTTCACCTCATCCCGCTTAGCCTCCAGAGCGTTTACTTGCGCTTTTGCCATATCCAGTTTCATTTTTACTTCATCAAAGGATTGTTGGCTTACTAAAGAGTCCTGATACATGGCTTGCATTCTGTTGTAGGATTCCTTCGCGAATTCTAATTGAGCCCTGCCGGAATTAAGTTGACCATTAATTTGATTTAACTGCTCCTCGGTTGCACCGTTATAAGCCATGTCCAATTGACCTTTGGCAACCCTGATTGCCCCATCTGCCTGTGTCATTTTTGCATTAATTTCCGGAATATCAACAAAGGCAAGAGTGTCCCCTTTTTTTACTTCCCGGCCCTCTTCTACATAAATTTCGCTTAATCTTCCTGCAAGTTTGCTGCTTATGGAGATTGTTTCAAATTTAACTTTGCCTCTGTATGGGGTAATAGACTCACCGTTTCCACAAGAATTTAAGACTATAATTGTGATGCCACCAATAAATATATTTTTGAATGTCCTCATTTTCCTTATTCTTTTTTAGTTGTAAAAGTTGGTAAGTATGCCTTTTGCGTGAAGAAGTTCTGTTACAGCTCTTCGCTGATCGAAAAAGGCCTCTTGTAATTTAAAATTGGCCTTTTCAAAATCATTTAAAGCATCAAGCACGTCATTTATGGAAGCCAGATTATTTTTGTATTGTTTATCGATCATATCATAGGTAGCACTAGCCAAATCGATTTCTTTATCAACTATTTTGGTGTTTTGAAGGGAGGATTCATAGGTGAGTTGAGCCTTGATGATGCTCAATGCTATCATTTCTTCAGCTTCTTCTATCTGTTCTCTATATTTTTGGCTGTCAATTATAGATTTTTCACTTTTTAACCGTGACTGAAGACCATCAAACACATCCCATTTAATTCCAGCCCCCACAAACCATTTTGGGTCTAACAATGACAGGTCATCTTCTATAAATTCATAATGCCCCTTTAAAGCAAGCTTGGGTATAAAATTGCTTTTTTCCATTTTAGATTTATAAAGTGTCGCTTTCTCCGCTTCCTCCAAAGCTTTAATTTCATCTCGTTTTTCAGTATCTGATAAAGAAGCAATTGAAAAAGATTGCAATTGTGGATTGAGTAAGGCTAAATTCTCCCTGTTTTCACCGGTCAGTTGGTGGAGCACCTCTATTAATAAGGTTTTATTATGATTAAATTCCAATTGTTTAGAGGCCAATTGTTGCTGTGCCAATTCAATTTTTTTGCGACCGATAGGAGTTGCCAAACCATTTTCAATAGCTTTCTTCACGTAGTATTCTTGCTCGTTCAAGTATTTTTCTGAAGTATTTAGAACGCGTTTAGAAGCAAATACCAACGCCAGTTTATCATAGGCTTCTATGATTTCTAAAGCAATTTTATCCTTTTCGGCATTACTTAAATAATTTAAAGAAGCTTCTTTATGTTTACTGGCCTTTATGGCATTCGTGGCTTCAAATCCGCTAAAGAGCAACCAATCCACATCTACAGATGATTTTAAGATATTCTTGTTTTGCAGATTAGGCACCTCTGTTAATGGAATATTTCCCGGAAATGGATCGTTAAATGGAATGCCCACACTTTCTTTGATGAGAAGTTTTTGTGTTGCAACCAATAGATTTTGAGTGTCATCGTCAAAGGTGATATCGTCATCCAAGCGCACGTAACTGCCATTGAAAGTTACTTTGGGAAGGAAAACTGCCTTAGCCAACCTCTGATCAACTATTGCCTTTTCAGTATCAAAATCATGAATGTTGATACTATGACTTTTATCCAGCCCTTTACTTATAAGTTCCTTTAGTACCGGATCCAGCTGTTGAGCTATTGACACAGATGGAAAGAACCATACAACGCCAATGAAAAGGATACATAATCTTGACATGTTTTTGTGCATTGCAAGTTAATTTATAATTGCAGCGCAAAGATATCGTTTAAATTACCAACTCCATTTGACCTATATCAAAAAATAAAGCTTTGGATGTTTATTATGGGACATAAATTCACCAGCTCCAAAGAACCATTGAGTTATTTCCTTTCCATCTTTTTTAAGGTAATAACTTCTTCCCATACCCTGTCCCACAAAATATAATTTATTGCAAACCTGACCTTCTTTTATTAACACCTGATTTTTTTGTGCGTATTCTTTTTCAAAATGATAGAGTATGTCATTTAGCTCATCTTGAGAGAATGGAACTGAAGTTA
>ERZ1284729.78-NODE-78-length-16204-cov-13.188618_pt1 | contig 16204 bp, 15 predicted proteins | sample MGYA00454602_ERZ1284729 | MGnify/ENA primary metagenome ERZ1284729 (study PRJEB36292, sample SAMEA5787381) | metagenome | biome: Arctic soil; feature: perennial spring outflow channel; material: sediment | place: Canada | collected 2017-07-08 | depth 0.05 m ... | reverse complement strand
TCTTTTTCAGAAAGGCCTTGCAAATCTATTTTATTTAGATGATCTTTAACTATTTCAGAGTGATAATCAAAATTATAACTCTTTTGTAAATTAGGGTCAATCATTTGTTTTACAGTATTTTAAACGGTTCATTTTATATGAACAGGTAAATATTTAGTAAATATAAATATTTAATTATATTTGTAACCACCCGGTAACATATTTTTTTTCAATATATGTTACCACTTAGTAACTTATAAATATTATTTTATGGATGCATATATTTATAATGCTGTTAGAACAGAACGCCCCGGGCTTAGGAAAGAACTGGAAACTTTTCGCAGGTAAGTCTCGTAGAATAAGCCGTAACTTTATTAAAGGAACTGAAAGCGCACATCTTAATAGCAAGAAACAACAGAATGTTTTACAAAAATTAACCTATCAACAAATAGAGATCTATGTTACAAAATATATTATTAGAACGTGAAATATATGCATCAGAAGAACATAAAATGATGCAAAAAATGGTTCTGGATTTTATCACAAATGAAATTCAGGATCACTTACCACAATGGGAAAAAGACGGTATGGTAAGTCGGGAAATTTGGGAACGTGCTGGAGACTTAGGTTTACTCTGCATGGATATGCCAGAGCAATATGGCGGAAGCGGTCTCGATTTTAGCTTCAATGCTTTACTTATTGAGGAATTCGCTAAAAAAGGAATCTCAGGACCAGGTTTTTCACTGCACTCAGACATTATAGCACCTTATATTTTAAAGTACGGAAGCGAAGCTCAAAAACAAAAATACCTACCTATTATGGCAACCGGAAAAATGATCACAGCTCTTGGTATGACAGAACCAAACTGTGGCAGTGATCTTAAGGCCATTAGAACAACGGCGGCGGATAAAGGAGACCATTATTTGGTAAATGGTCAAAAAACCTTTATTACGAATGGTTTTATGTGTGACATGGCAGTAGTAGCGGTAAAAACAAATTCCGGATCAGAAAATGAGGGAGTTTCTTTATTGATCATGGAGAGCGCTGCCGAAGGCTTTGAAAAAGGAGTTCCTTTCAAAAAAATAGGAATGAAAGCCCAGGATACCTGTGAATTATTTTTTGACAACGTAAAAGTTCCAAAAGAGAATTTGTTGGGGGAGGAAGGAAGCGGTTTCAAAATTATGATGACAGAATTGGCTAGGGAACGTTTATCTGTAGCCATAGCCTCCATTGGAGGTGCGGAAGGAGCTATTGTGGATACCATTGAATACACCTCTACAAGAACAGCTTTTAAGCAACCCATTGCCGGTTTCCAAAACACGCAATTTAAACTTGCAGAATGTGCTACCCAATTACAAATTCATCAAACTTTTGTAGATCGTTGTATTCAATTATTGACTGAACATAAACTTACTGCCGAAAGTGCTTCTATGGCAAAATATTCAGCCACAGAAATGCACTCTAAAGTAGTAGATGAATGTCTGCAGCTATTTGGGGGCTACGGTTATATGTGGGATTACCCAATTGCTCGAATGTATGCAGATAACAGGGTTGCCAGAATTTATGCCGGAACAAATGAAATAATGAAATTATTGATCGCCCGTGGCCTGTTCAAAGAGTTGTTCCTGCAAATGAAAGCGATGCGAAAAAAGTAAAAAAATATGGAATGAGCATAACTGAAGCTCGGGACAAACACTAACAGACTTTCCTGCCGGGATATGCGAATTACCCCCGATAGCGGGGGACAAATAAAAACATTAGTATCTACATATGAAAATAGAAGATTTCAAGGTTGTTACCACCATAAATGTACAATGGGGCGAGATGGATGCCTACAGGCATGTAAACAATGTAGCATACGTTCGTTGGGGAGAGACTGCCAGAATAGATTATTTTATAAAAATAGGATTGATCAATTCCAATCCGGAAAAATCGGGATACGCACCTATATTAGGATTTCAATCTGTAAAATATATAGCTCCTTTGGAGTACCCTGATACAATACAAATTGGGACAAGAGTTGAAGAAATTCTGGAAGATCGCATCATTTTTCGTTCCTATTATTTTAGTAAAAAAAAGAACCGTTTAGCCGCAATCATGGTTCACGAAATTATAATTATAGATCTTGTAAAAGGTTCTAAATTATTAGTGCCCAACGATTTAAAAGAAAAAATAAAAGCTTTGGAAGGACCGTCCAATTCCTTTTTAAATACAGATCTATGAAATGAGCATAACGGAAACTGGATGCAAACATCAATGAAGATATGCGAATTACATATGACCAATAAAAAACAATAATTATCAACATATGAAAGTAATAAAACCTCTGGAAGGAATCCGTATTTTGGATTTTACCCGTTTGTTACCGGGTCCGTTGGGGACGCATCTTTTAAGTGAAATGGGAGCAGAGGTTATAAAGATCGAGAGCCCAAAAAGATTAGATTCCACGCGTCTTTACCAACCAAAAATTGGTGAAAATTCTGCAATTTTTCATTTGATGAATTACAGTAAAGAGTCTTTTATTATAGATTATGAAACATTGGAAGGGCAGGAGTTGATAAAGGAAAAAATTAAAAGTGCAGATGTTCTCATAGAGCAATTTAGGCCCGGCGCACTGGCAAGTTTTGGATTTTCTTTTGATGAGGTTAAAGCATTAAACCCAAAGATCGTTTACATTTCTGTTACAGGTTATGGACAGACAGGAACCTTAAAAGATAAAGCGGGCCACGATCTTAATTATTTGGCGCTTTCAGGATTGTTAGATCTCAATAGGGACGCAAATGGCAAACCGGTAATTCCCGGATTTCAAATTGCTGATATTGCCGGGGGATCTTATATGTTATTATCAGCCTGTACCAGTGGATTGTTGGCACAACAACGCCAACAACGGGCGCAGTATATAGATCTGTCCATTTTAGACGCTATCATCCCAATGGGAGCGGTTCCGCACGCGTTGCAACAGGGAGGAGCATCTTATAAGGCCACGCCTATTTTAAGTGGATTTCTTGTCAACTATAATGTTTATGAATGCAAGGATAAAAAATGGATCGCCCTGGGTGCCCTGGAACTAAAATTCTGGAACAACTTCTGTGATATGGTACAAAAACCGGGTTGGAAAGCTTCAAAAGAGTCAGAACTAATTTGCGGGATTTTTGACAAGAAAAAATTAGACGATCTGTTCAGGGAGAAAACAAGAGATGAATGGGTAGCAACTGCAAAAGATACCGATATCTGTCTTTCCCCGATTTTATCTCAAAGAGAGGTTTCCCTGGAACAACAGATGATCGATCGGGGTGTTTTTAATACGATTTCAGTTGATGAAAAAACGATTCAAACTTATGCGAGTCCTTTTAAAAGATTTTGCAGTGAAGGCTGAGTTTATTTAAATTATAAACTTCCTCTATTAAGTTTATATACTAACTGGTTTAAATTACAAATAGGGGAAATCTGCAAAAATGTCATTTTCCTATTTTAGTTTGCTTGACTTTAAGTTCATTATTTTTTTGAAAACAAATTGTTAAACTTATTCTTCCTGTTTTAATTTTCTTTTTTGTCTTCTGAAATTTTAACTGCCTCATCCCATAGCACTGAATGTGTTCCTAGCAAAGGTTTCCAATGGAATTTAATAAAATGTGCCTCTCCATTTTCATTTACAAATCTAAAAGTATGAACCCCGAAACCTTCTATCATTCGTAAACTTCTGGGAATTGCTCTATCAGACATTACCCACATAATCATGTGTGCAGATTCTGGCATTAGAGAAATGAAATCCCAAAAGGTATCGTGAGCAGATGCTGCTTGAGGAAAACCTTTGTCCGGCTCTGGTTTCACGGAATGAATGAGATCCGGAAATTTCATGGCATCCTGAAAAAAAAATACAGGCATATTGTTTCCTACCAGATCATATATTCCTTCGTCTGTATAAAACTTAACCGAAAATCCTCTCACATCCCTTGCAAGATCTGTTGATCCTGTAGAACCTGCTACTGTTGAAATACGAACGAAAACAGGAGTCTTTTTATTGGGATCATTTAAAAATCCGGCCTTGGTATATTTTTTCATGGATTCATAAACCTGAAAAAAACCATGCACTCCAGAGCCTCGAGCATGTACAATTCGCTCTGGAATTCTCTCATGATCAAAATGGGTGATCTTTTCTCGAAGTATAAAATCTTCCAGAAGGGAGGGACCTCGATCTCCAGCCTTCAACGAGTTTTGATCATCATTGATACCAACCCCTTGATTTGTTGTTAAAAATTGATCTTGTCCGACTTCCTTATTTTTCTCCAGATCTTTAATTTTATCTGAAGTATGCTTAGGTGGTTTTTTAATTTTTATAATTATATTTAAAAATGTTTGTTTTTTATTTCTAATTGAAGAATTCTGATAGCGTATTAAGCTTTATAACTATTTGCTTGACAACCGGAATTTAATTTTACGATTTTAAGGAATTTTCAATTACTAAATCTTATTCCGCTATTTATACAACTAGTCAAATTCTCCCCGATCATAAAAGGAATCATCATCGGCATATCTTTCTGAATTGGAATAGTTTTCTTCTCTCATTTTTTCATTTAATGTCGGATTGGATGCAGCATCTTTATTATACTCCTGTTTATTTCTTTCTCTTTCCAATTTTCTTCTCTCTTCCTCTAATAATAACCTCTCTTCCTTCAATTTATGGCGTTCATCTTCCAATTTTTTACGTTCCTCCTTCAAATCGGAGTTTGAATTGAACTTGTTTTCCATATCCTCCTCACGATCTGCACGGTAAGGAGAGTCTTTTTTGGGATCGTTATCTGTCAAGTGGTTATCTTGATTGGTTCTTCTATAACTTTCCAGAACATTTACTTCATATTCACGATCCAGATTAGCGCCTGACGAAAATCGTTTAGTTTCAGCAAACGTTTGGTAATTAATACTTTCTGTATGAACAAATTTTTGATCTTCATGGATATGCACCATCCCCACTGGAATAATTACGTGATTTTCTCCTTCCTTATTAACAAATTCTCGTACTTCTGAATTTTGTGAATTACTATAAGGGTCGTAATCAGCATCAATAATTGTTTTGTCGACTTCGACATCTAAATACACCACTTTCAATAGGTTCTTATTTACCAATAGATTAACAACTTTTCCAATCACTCTATTATCCCTATCCTTTACACTCCATCCCGACACATCCGGGTAGTGACTATCTACTTTATAATCTGATAATTCATCCAAGTAGTACAAATGTTTTTTTTGTTCTTTCATGATCTTTATATTTGAATGTTATACGGTTTATTATTATATACAAAATAGTCCCTAAATGAGTCATAAGGAACCTAAATCAATATTTATTAAACTTTGAAAATAGTTACAGTTCCAATTACAGGGGTATAAGTTGGAAGGGCAATTATCTATTGTAAATAGCCGCATTGCTATAATTCAATTAGCTGTTTATATGGCTAATTAAAATTATAGTTTGGTTTTCAGTATCAGTAATAGTTAGCTCCTTTTCATTAGTTGTAGTATCTAATACATCATCATCTTTTGAATCTGTATAGTAGAAATAAAAGATAATTCCAGCAATTATAATGAAAAGTAGGAGGATCCAAGGCCATACAGGAGTCTTCTTGGTGATCTTAATTTCAGCCATAATATTTATTTTGTTAGAGTGATTATTTATACTAAAAATACTCTGTATGAATTTTAATTTTAATAAATATTATATAAAGTGTTGTTAATTTAGCCTTAACATCTCCAGAATTAGTAAAAATATCTTGTTAGGAAAAATGCAAATTATCGCGGGATAGGATAATAATATTTTAATAGCAGAAATAAACTAATGTATAGAAGTTTCTTAATCACTAGTGTATTATGCTTAATATTGCATTTTTGAATGTAGATCATTTCTTATGGAAAAAACACCAAATCCAAGCCTTGTTGTTCTGGCTTTCTTTTCCATTTACTTTATTTGGGGATCTACATATCTATTAAATAAAGTTGCGGTTAGCGAACTGCCTCCTTTTATGTTGGCTTCTATCCGGTTTATCTCTGCGGGAATTTTAATATTTATTCTTTGTAGGATAATGAGGATTAGCCTCGCGATCACAAAAAAGCAATTTATCAATACTGTAATAGCCGGATTTCTGTTCTTGGCATTTGGAAACGGAATTGTTGTCTGGGCCCTTAAATATGTGGACAGCGGCTTTGCGGCACTTCAAATTTCGGCACAACCCTTGGTAATTCTCCTATTGATGTGGATTATTGACGGAAAAAAAATTAAACCTATGTCTATTGTAGGAGTGATCTTGGGAATTATTGGGATTTATTTATTGGTCAGCCAGAAGGAAATATTAAATCAGGAAAATTCTATCCTGGGGATGGGAATGATCTTTATGTGTCTGTTGAGTTGGTCTTATGGCAGTTTATTTGTGGCCAAAGCCAATCTACCTCTAAATTATTTTGTGAATACCGGATATCAAATGCTTACTGCAGGGATCCTTTTGATGATAGCGAGTAATTTATTTGGAGAAACCTGGAGCTATCCTACAGAATGGAGTTCACCTACTCAATTTTCAATGATCCTGTTGATACTTTTTGGAAGTATCGTGGCATTTACCTCGTTCAATTATTTATTGAAAACCGTTTCCCCGGAAAAGGTAGCTACTTCGACCTATGTAAATCCAATAATAGCGCTTTTACTGGGCTGGTATTTTTTAAATGAACAACTAACCCTGCAATCTATAGTTGCGGCGGGCATTCTCCTTACAGGTGTCTATTTTATTAACACAACCAAAACGCTTTTGATATTTGCGCGTTTTAGAGGAAGAGTAGGGCGGAAAGTGAAGCAAGATTGATCGAAAAACCCTTTCATGGTATTGATCACCGGCTCTTATAGAGAGTTGAAAATTGAAGTCTGCTTTATCAATGCAAAGAAAAACTAGTTCTGTTTTCAAGTTTTCCCAGGCGAATTAAATATTAGAAAGAATAAATGATTAAGTAATTTTCTGCTTATGGTTTGGCCAATCAAAAATTTTGATTTTAAAAACAACTAATTCAAAATTAGAGGAATTTGATAAAAAAAATCTTCTGTGCATATTTTAATCGAACTCGAATCAATAAAATCTGAATCACATTTATCACGAGAGATGGTTAAAAGCGAAACAATTATTTATTCAAGATTTCTGAATAAAAAACTTTGCCCGCCATAATCCATGGCGAGCAAAGTAAAAATCATCATTAATCTTTAAAAGGAGCATTTACCTGCAGTTTTTTAGGTTGTAAGAAGTCTTCTTCATTTATCATATCTTTTTTACCTAAATAAGTCCAGCTAATTACTTCAGAATATTTTTTTATAGCTTTATTTATATCCTCTAAAGAAACATCGTTTACAATGCTGGCAAATTCTTCAGCTATTTCCCAATTTCCTTTTAATTCTGCTAAACCTAAATTTCCTGTTTGTGCAGCCATGGTTTCTAAACCCATATAATGATTGGTTAAAAAGGATTGCTTTATATCTTCAAGCTCTTTAGCTGTAAAACCTTCAGTTCGAAGTTTATCAATCTCATCAACCATAACTTTAATAGATTGCTTTGGATCTATCGTAGAAACATAAATAGCATTGTAAGGGCTATTTACAATTCCATTTGCATAAAAAGCACTTGGTGCATATGATAAGCCTCTTTTTGTTCGTATCTCAATAAACAAGCGATTTGCTAAAATCTGCATCGCAATTTGCATGGCAACACCTTCTCTACTATCCATTTTTGGAGCTGTCATATATCCTCGTATATAATTGGTAGCAATATCTCTATCTTCAATTAGATTTGTAGGTTGTGCTATCACAGTAGGTTCTTCAAGAACGGGTAATGTGCCTTCCTTAAGTGAACCAAAAGAAGATTCAACCTTACTCTTAATATCTTTCATGGATATATCGCCTGCTATAACAAGAAAAATTCTTTTTCGCCCAAGTAAGTCTCTATAATATTCTTTAAGGGTTTCTAAGGAAATATTCTGAAGGCTTGATTCAGTACCTGCAGGAATTTTCTCATAATTTTTACCTTTAAAAACATTAACCATAGCCAAATTTCGTAATTGAGAATCAGGATCTGAAGATGTTTGTTTTGCATTATTAATTAGTTGTTCTTTTAAAAGTGCATATTCCTCTTCGGAAAAGGCAGGATTTAAAATAGCGTCTGTAAAAAGATTCCAAGAAGTATCCCAAAATTGTTTGACACAAATCAACTCAATCTCACTATAATCATAATTGGAATTCACATTTATATTAGCACCAATTTTATCAAGGGCACTGCTAAAAGCAGTTTTATCTAAGGATGTAGTACCACCGGAAATAGCCAGGTTTAACGCGAAATTTTCTATACCTTCTTGTTCTTTTGTATAATTCGCTGTACCACCTTTAATAAATAATTTTGCACTAATAACTTCTTTTGGAGAATGTTTAAGGAGTACTTTAATACCATTTACTTCGAATTCTTGAACGTTTGGAGTTGAAGTGGAATTTTGAGCAAGAACCCAGTTAGTAGCAGTAATCATAAGTACGAATACCAGTATGTATTTTATAAAATTTCTCATAATTATTTATTTAAAAGTTTTTCTAAAGAATCATACTGCATTTGTTCTTTCATTTCTGGTGAAAGTAACAATCCTACAACTTTAGGTTTGTCCTTAATATATGTTTGCACATATTTTTTAATATCTTCCCTGGTAACCTTTTTAAGATTATCAATATAATTAGTGTAGTAATCAATACTTGCGGATGCCCACCAATAAGTAACTGTGTGCAAATATTGAGATGTTTGTTCTTTGCCATAAGCATCTTGAATCGCCAATAAGGTTTTTGCCGTTTCAAGTTGTTCGTCGGTAAAATAATTATCAGAATCCCACATATTAATTTGATCTTCTAATTTGCTCATAGCCTCTTTAATTTTGGCAGGATTTGGAACTAAAAATAGTTGAATTGGCCCCACATATTTATTGGTACTATATCCAAGATTTATTTGAAATGCCAAACCGCTGTCGACCATTTCCTGTTGTAGTTGTGAAGATTTTTGTGACAAAATATATGAAAAAACATCTGCCGCATAGGTAGCAGAAATGTCATTGCGAGTATCTGGTCCGTGCCAACCCATTATAATTATTGGGGTTGAAGCATTTTCATTCAATGTCGTAAAATATGCAGTCTTCTCTAAAGGTTTAATTTCTGGAATTGGATATTTTTCAAATATATTAAAATCTGAAGGTTTCCAGCTCCCATAAATATTTCTGACTTTTTCAAATACATCTTTGTGATTTACATTCCCGGCAACAACTAGAATAGAATTATTTGGATAATAATATCTATTTTGAATTGTTTTCATTTTTTCAGGAGTCGCATTTAATATAACATCGTGATCACCAATAACATTTTTTCTGCTAAAAAGGTCTCCCCACATTTTATGCTCACTATCCTGAAGTAAGTAAAACACTGGATTTGATTCATTCCGTTGAAATTCTCCATCAACAACCGGGTTTTCTTTGATCATTTCTTCTTTCAGAAATAAAGGATATCGAATTGCAGAATTCATAAATTCTAATCCTTCAACCAACTTTTGAGAACTCAATGTAGCATAATAATTAACACGCTCACCTGAAGTGGTTCCATTAAAAGAAATTCCAAGTTCATTCACACGTTCTAAATATTTTTCCTGTGAAGGAATGTCCTTATTTGCTTTAAAAAACATATGTTCATATAAATGTGAAAGGCCATCAAATTCTGGAGACTCTGTGTAAGCTCCGTTATGAACAGTAATTTCAATGGTGACAAGTGGTACAGTATTATCTTCAATAGTCAATACTTGTAATCCATTATCCAGTTCTTCCAAGAAAAAATTCGGTGGTAATTTTTGTGCGAAAATTAGAAATGGAAATAGAAAAACTATTCCAAAAAGTGATTTTGATTTAATCATTGATAGTTAGTTTATAAGATTAATATTGCCAATTTATAAAATTATAAGTTTTTGTGAAACAGAAGTTAAATACTTATTATTAGTTAAAATGTAAAAATAGTAAATTATTCGTATTACAAATAATACTGCTCTTTTAGTTTTTTTTTAGCCTTCAAGAAAGAATCAAATCCAAAATTTTAAAACTTTATTTGCACTTTGGAAAACAAAGCACAGGTTTCAGCCAAATATGATTTAACTATTTTACGAAAAGAGTGAATGAAACATAGTTTAAAAGGCTGATCAATTCATAAGGAATTAAACTTATTAACAATAATTAACATATTTAAGCTAAATATTATTTCCCAAAAAATTAGTAATTCCCTAAATAATTAACCATTAGTTCACTAAAAACAATAAAAAAATAAATACAAAAGAGGAGTTTGCTTTTGTAAAGCAAAGGACTGTTCATAATTGGCCATCCATAAAAGGAAATATTATAGTGCTTAAAGTTATTTTTGGTATCTCATTTAAATTCCTACCCTAATGAATAAAATAATTACTCTTTTCACAATTTTTATTACCGCCACCCTAAGCGCTCAAAACTTTCAATTACACAGAGATTTCGAAAGAGACCATTTCACCACCACTTTTGAGCTTTTCAAACCTGATAAATACGGGAACACCTTTACTTTTGTAGATTTTGATTATAATGCTAAATCTGGCATAAGTCAAGGTTATTATGAGATTGCCCGGGTTCTTAAAACCGAAAAAATGCCTGTTGGATTACACGTGGAATACAATGGAGGAATAGGGACCTTTGAGGCTAACGGAATGCAGGGAGGATATACTATAAATGACGCCTGGATATTTGGCCTTAATTATGCAAAAGGAAATGCAATCTGGGGTTTTTCAACCTACGCTGGTTATAAAGCATTTAAAGATTCCGGAAAAGCAAATTACCAGGTAACAGGAACTTGGTACCTTAATTTATTTAAAAACAAATTAACTTTTGCCGGTTTTGCCGATCTATGGTCAGAAAAAGGTTTGTCTGGAAGTACTGTTTTCCTGGCAGAACCTCAACTTTGGTATAATTTGAATAAAAGGTTTTCATTAGGAGGAGAGGTGGAGCTTTCCGATAACTTCGCCGGGGCTACCGGATTTTATGTACGACCTACTCTGGGTATCAAATGGAATATTTAGGATAAAAATTAGTGCTAAAACAAAAAATAACTGAAATACTTATGATTAAAGTATGTATTAAACTAAACATATTTAGTTGATTCACAATCAATATTTTATATGAAAAAGTTAAATATATACCATTTTGTATAACCTGTAAATTGAATACTAACTTGCTTTATGCATTTTAGACACTCAAAACTTTATGAACTGATTAATTGCAATATAAATTATGTTAGATAAGTTTTTTAAGATTACCGAAAACAAATCAACCTTAAAAACGGAAATTATTGCCGGGATCACCACCTTTATGACAATGGTGTACATTTTGGCAGTAAATCCCAGTATTTTAAGTGATGCTGGAATGGATAAAGATGCGGTATTTACAGCTACTGCCTTATCAGCCCTCATCGCAACTTTAGTGATGGCCTTGGTTGCTAAACTCCCCTTTGCATTGGCTCCCGGAATGGGACTTAATGCATTTTTTGCTTACACCGTGGTCCTTGGAATGGGCTACACCTGGCAATTTGCTCTTACGGCAGTATTTTTAGAAGGGCTTATCTTTTTACTTTTAACAGCTTTTAATATCCGTGAATTAATTGTCAACTCAATTCCTATAAATTTAAAACATGCTATTTCTGTGGGGATTGGATTATTTATTGCGTTTATAGGATTACAAAGTACCGGCCTCATCGTTGATAATCCTGCAACTTTGGTAAGTCTGGGAAGTATGAAAAACCCTGGTGTTCTCATCGGATTAACTGGCGTTCTGGTTACAGGCGTGCTCCTTGCTAAGAATGTAAAAGGAGCCTTGTTAATAGGTATTTTAGCCTCGACAATTATCGGTCTTTTTGTTGGAGTTACAGTTATTCCCGACAATTTTCAATTTGTGAGTCTGCCACCTTCTATTGAACCTATTTTTTTTAAATTTGATTTTAACCAGATCCTTTCTTTCGATATGCTAATCGTATTGTTCACCTTTTTATTCGTGGATATGTTCGATACTGTAGGAACTCTGGTGGGAGTATCTTCTAAAGCTGATATGCTGGATAAAGACGGAAAGGTTCCAAGAGTAAAACAAGCTTTGTTTGCAGATTCCATAGGTACTACTGTAGGAGCGATTTTAGGGACCTCAACGGTTACCACCTATGTGGAAAGTGCTGCCGGGGTAGCCGAAGGCGGTAAAACCGGGATGACGGCACTCACAGTTGCAGTGATGTTTGGTCTTGCATTGTTCTTTGCTCCATTGTTTATGATAATCCCACCGGAAGCAACGGCATCTGCCCTGATAATAGTTGGATTGTTTATGATCTCACCAATTATGAAGATAGATCTAAATGATTTAACCGAAGCTATCCCGGCATTTTTAACCATCATAATGATGCCTTTAACTTATAGTATCGCGCAAGGGATCGTTTTTGGTATGCTTTCCTATGTTATCTTAAAATTGCTCACCGGAAGACATAAAGAGATAAAGCCAATAATGTATATTATTGCGGTCTTGTTTATCATCAAATTCTTTATGTAAATAAATTTACAACCTATAAAAAAAGCCTTCCCGAACTTCCGGGAAGGCTTTTTTATATATCCAAAGCCACGTATTTAATTTTATTCTTTAACCGAAGGCTTCCCTGGTAAAATAAGGTTCAGCAATACTCCAACAACCGAAGCCAGACCTATTCCTGCCAAGGAGAAATTTCCGTAACCAATATGCGCCCCACCAATACCAATTGTCAATATAATGGAAACAATGACCTGGTTTCGGGTTTCAGAAAAATCGGTTTTTGCATCAATTAATGTTTTGATACCAACACTGGCGATCATTCCAAAAAGCAATAACATGATACCCCCAATAACAGCCGGAGGGATCGTTTTTAAAACGGCGCTTATTTTTCCAACCATAGAGAAAACGATCGCGGTAACAGCGGCAATCCGCAGGATACGGGGATCGGTAATTTTGGTCAAAGCAATGGCACCGGTAACTTCAGAATACGTTGTGTTTGGCGGTCCGCCTAAAAAACCCGCGAATGAGGTTGCAACCCCATCTCCCAATATTGTCCTGTGCAAACCTGGTTTTTTTACGAAATCTTTGCCTGCAACCCCACCAATGGCATACATATCGCCAATATGTTCAATAATAGGGGCAATAGCAACCGGGATCATATAAATAATTGCACCCCAACTGAATACAGGAGTGGTGAATTCCGGCACTACAAACCATGCAGCTTCTTGTACTGAGGAAAAATCCACCAGACCGGCAATGACGGAGATAATATATCCTACAATAATTCCTATAAAAATAGGGATCAATTTTATTATTCCCTTTGCATAGGTAACAATTGCAATGGCAGTGATCAATACTGAAAGCGCAATAGGCCAGTTGGTTTTTGCCATATCCACTCCTACCGTAGCGAGTGACAGACCAATGATCATAATAACGGGCCCGATCACCACCGATGGAAATATTTTTCCGATGAATTTTATACCCCATAATTTAATGATGGTTGAAACAACGCCATAAACTATCCCCACTGCTATTAAACCTGATAAGGTACCGGCATATCCGTAAAGTTTGGTCGCGGCAACAATAGGCGCAATAAAAGCAAAACTGCTTCCTAAAAACACCGGTACTTTTCCCTTGGTAATAACGTGAAAAATGAGCGTTCCAACCCCTGCGGTAAACAAAGCCACAGAGGGATCGACATCAATTAACAGCGGTACCAAAACTGTTGCGCCAAAGGCTACAAATAAAAATTGAATACCGACAACAATTCGTTTAGCCGGATTTTTAAGATTCACTGATTTTGCTAAGGGAGGAGTTAGGGGTGTTGGAGGAGTTTGCATAAAAATTTGAGGTTTAAATGATCAAAAATAGGGATAATAATTTAACAATCTTTAACAAAATATTATAAAAATTTGTACAAGGTAAATTAAGTCGATCATCCAGTTTGAATTTTTGAAAGATCCTATTATTTTTAGTAATTATATGAGTTTTATTAGCGGTTTGAATTAGCATTTTAACCCAGGTTTCTCGTAATAATTTTAAAAAACACTTTACGTAAATAGTCAATGGCCCATTTACAGGCACAAATTTGTAAAGTCTAAAATCTTCAAAAAATTTCCCGGGACGGGAAGTATAGAGATGCTTTTAAATTGAAGTTTAAAATTTTCTATATTCAAACTAAAGGAAATTCGAAACTTTAAGCTTAGCTCGATAAAGCCTTCTGTGTTTAATCAATACAACTCCGGAGTAACATCAATATTGGTTATAAACTCCCCGTTTTTGTCATAATAATTGTAACTCACTGTGATCTTGTTGTCCCTAAATATTTTAAGTTCAGGACTATTCCTGGCATTCTCAATAATCTCAGGGCGAATAAATTTGGTCAAAATATCAATATGTACTTCTTCTTTTGTCATATTAATTAGGGTGTAATGATATTTAAAAGTTTTGTCAGCAATAGTAGTGGCACTGTCCAAGCGGGAATATTCATCCATCATTTTAGGCGAAATTTTGTTTATTTCAACCGCTGCATCTTTCATTTGTTCTTCTATGGTTCCTGGATTAAAGAAGAAATACTGAACCGCGAAATACGAAAGTGCAAATGTGATAATAAAGGCACCTGTTCTTAAAATTTTTTGGGTCTTACTTTTTTCAACTGTTTTTTCCATTTTTAAGAATCGTTAATTTGTGTTGATTAGGGATTATATAAGCTTTGTTTCTATTTATTTTAAATCCAAATAGAATTATTTGAAGTATTCAAAATTTTTCTATCCCTTATTAGTTTCTAACGAATATACAATTTTAACATAATTATTATCGCTGTAACCCGATATCTTATTGTTTGATTAAAAACTTTAAGGATCTTCAATAAATTTTTCATGAATTTAGAGAAATTTCCAAATTTTTCATTCAAAAGTTCTTTCCAAAATTAATAATATCATTTTTCTATTTTTGTTCGGTTAAGAAAAAATAGATTTGAAACAAACTTTTAAAACTATGTTTGCGCTTTTGTAACCTTAGCAAGGTTACAGAACGAATACGGTAAATAGAAGAAACTTGTATTATTAATGGATATCAACTAAATCTTAATTTTAGTGAAATAGTTTATAGCTTAGGGGGTAATGATTATGTCTAAATTAATTGTGTAAAGACTGAATGCTTTTATTGAAAATTTGATTGAATTCCCAGAGATAAATGAATTTTATGGAATTACCTGATCTCATAATATTTTCATGAAAGTAATGCTTAAAGACCAAATGCACATACAACAATTTATAGATAGACTGTTTATTTATGGAAAACAGGCAACTTACATTATTAAATCTGCAGTATTTCTATTTAAATTGGGTTTAATTCTGCGGAAATCAAGAAAACAATCTCATTTATCCGCATTTTTTGTAACATTTTAATGCATAGGTGGTCTATTAGATGAGTCAATCATCAATCATCAAATAATGAAATTGTACCTTTTAACCATAATCATGGTTTCCCTATGTATTAGTGCAACTGCACAAGTAGCAAAAAAACAATTACAAATTCAAAGAGCTGAAGAAGCTCCCAAAATAGACGGAATCTTAGATGATTCCGCATGGGCCAATGCACAGGAAGCGCGAGACTTTACACAATTTCGCCCTAACATAAATGTTAAGGAATCTCTGGAAAACAGAACAATAGTAAAAATGACCTATGACAATTCTGCATTATACATCGCTGCACATTTATATGACGATCCTACAAAGATCTCCAAGCAATTATCCAGTAGAGATAATTTTGGATCTGCAGATTTCTTCGGATTAGTTGTAAACCCAAATAATGATGCACAAAATGACACCGAATTTTTTGTTTTTGCATCTGGAACACAAGCTGATGCCATTTCTACCCCAAGTGTAGGTGAGGATTTTGGCTGGAATAGCGTTTGGAGTAGTGCCGTAGAGATCGTAGAGGATGGCTGGATCGTGGAAATGAAGATCCCTTACCGTTGTCTAAGATTCGATAATAACAATGTGGAAACCTGGGGAATTCAATTTCATAGGCGTTTTAGAAGGGATGAATCTCAATATACCTGGAATCCTATAGATGTTTCCAAAGGAAATATTGGCTTGTACCA
>ERZ1284729.77-NODE-77-length-16213-cov-23.856108_pt1 | contig 16213 bp, 12 predicted proteins | sample MGYA00454602_ERZ1284729 | MGnify/ENA primary metagenome ERZ1284729 (study PRJEB36292, sample SAMEA5787381) | metagenome | biome: Arctic soil; feature: perennial spring outflow channel; material: sediment | place: Canada | collected 2017-07-08 | depth 0.05 m ... | reverse complement strand
AACTGGCGCAGGTTTACATTCAGCAAAAAGTAAGGGGGTTCCTGCACTTGTACAACGGACAGGAAGCTATCCTGGCCGGATCTTTACACGCGATGGATCTTACTAAAGATAAAATGATCACGGCCTACAGGAATCACGTACAGCCTATAGGTATGGGTGTTGATCCAAGACGGGTGATGGCTGAACTTTTCGGAAAAAAGACCGGGACTTCACAGGGATTGGGAGGTTCTATGCATATCTTCTCAAAAGAATTTCGTTTCTATGGTGGTCACGGGATTGTAGGTGGCCAGATTCCTTTGGGAGCAGGGCTTGCCTTTGCAGATAAATATTTTAAACGAGATGCGGTTACCCTAACTTTTTTGGGGGATGGTGCCGCCCGTCAGGGTTCACTTCACGAAACCCTTACCATGGCAGTAAATTGGAATCTTCCGGTTGTTTTTTGTATAGAAAATAATGGATATGCCATGGGTACCTCGGTTGCTCGTACCGCAAAAAGTACTGAAATCTGGAAATTAGGCTTGGGGTATGATATGCCTTGTGGGCCTGTTGATGCCATGAACCCTATAAAAGTGGCCGAGGCTATGGATGAAGCCATCACCAGGGCACGAAAAGGTGAAGGTCCAACTTTACTTGAATTAAAAACCTATCGTTACAGAGGTCATTCCATGAGTGATGCCCAATTATATCGTACCAAGGATGAAGTTGCAGAATATCAAAAAATAGATCCTATTACACAGGTATTGGATGTTATAAAAGAGAAGAAATACGCTACAGAGAAAGAGATTAAGGAAATTGACAAACGCGTTAAGGATTTGGTGATCGAATGCGAAAAATTTGCAGATGAATCTGATTTTCCTGATACCAATGTAATGTACGATGTGGTTTATGAGCAAAAGGATTATCCATTTTTATCAACTAAAATAGAGTAAATTATGGCTGAAGTTATAAATATGCCGCGATTGAGCGATACCATGGAAGAAGGTGTTGTCGCAAAATGGCTGAAGAAAAAAGGGGATAAAATAGAGGAAGGCGATATTTTAGCTGAAATTGAAACCGATAAAGCCACAATGGAATTCGAATCTTTTTATGACGGTGTGTTATTGCACATTGGAATTGAGGAAGGGGAAACAGCTCCTGTAGATACGCTTTTAGCCATTATTGGTGAAGAAGGTGAGGATATTTCTGAATTGTTAAAAGGCGGAAAAAAGTCAGAAGATAAATCGGGCGATACGCCAAAGGCAAAAAAAGAAGTTAATTCTGAAAAGAAATCTGAAGAAAAAAGTGAAGAAACTGATTCTGATGAAGAAGCTGGAGCTATTCCTGAAGGAGTTGAGGTGATCAAGATGCCTCGATTGAGTGATACCATGGAAGAGGGTACAGTTGCCAAATGGATCAAGAAAGAAGGTGATATAGTAGAAGAAGGTGATATTTTAGCTGAAATTGAAACTGATAAGGCTACGATGGAATTTGAATCCTTCTATGATGGAGTGCTTCTTAAAATTGGAATTCAGGAAGGTGAAACCGCTAAAGTGGACAGCCTTTTGGCTATAATTGGCCCGGAAGGAACCGATGTTTCCAAGATTATTAAAGCTGCTGGCGCATCAAAAGAGAAACCTTCAAAAGCAAAAGAAGAAGAGTCGGCAGATTCTGATAAGGATACTTCCGAAGAAAGTAAAAAAGAAACAAAAACAAAGGATGGCGGTAGAATCTTTGTTTCTCCGCTTGCAAGAAAGATGGCCGAGGACAAAGGTTTTGATCTGGCCGATATTGATGGTTCCGGTGAAAATGGCCGAATTGTCAAAAAAGATATTGAAAGCTATAAACCTTCAGAAAAAACAGCTTCAGCACCAGCGTCCGCAGAGAAACCTGCTGCTGAAAAACCTGCCGTTAAACCTTATGTCCCTGCCGGGGAAGAGGAATTTGAGGATATAAAAAATTCTCAAATGCGCAAAACCATTGCGAAACGACTTGGGGAATCCAAATTTACTGCGCCTCATTATTACCTTACTATAGAGGTGAATATGATGACGGCAATGGCATCAAGAATACAGATAAATGAATTGCCAGATGTGAAAGTATCCTTTAATGATATGGTGATCAAGGCTTCGGCTATGGCGCTGCGAAAACATCCAAGGGTGAATTCACAATGGACAGGGGAAACCACCAAAATCGCGAAACATATCCATATGGGTGTGGCTGTAGCTGTGGAAGATGGACTTGTAGTGCCTGTTCTTAAATATGCAGATCAAATGTCTATGACCCAAATTGGAGGCAATGTAAAAGATCTTGCAGGGAAAGCACGGAATAAAAAATTGCAACCCCAGGAAATGGAAGGAAGTACATTTACCGTTTCAAATCTTGGAATGTTTGGAATTACTGAATTTACAAGTATTATAAACCAACCCAATTCTGCGATCCTTTCGGTAGGAGCTATCGTGGAAAAACCGGTTGTAATGAACGGGCAAATAGTTGTTGGAAATACGATGAAAGTTACCCTGGCCTGCGATCACAGAACTGTGGATGGAGCAACAGGAGCAGCATTTCTTCAGACATTAAAAAAATATCTGGAGAATCCGGTAACGATGTTAGCTTAATTAAATTTCAAAAACGGAATAATATCACACAAAATCCCGCTCTATAGCGGGATTTTTTTATCTTTAACTTTATGAGAAAAAATATATTTAAAATTAGTGTATTTGCGGCTTTGATCACATTTGGCGCATGTAATTCTGCAAAGAATTCCAATAGTGAGAATGTGATAATTTCAGAAAATATAATAAATACCACTCTTCCTGATATCGCCATAAGCGAAGCATCGGTCAAAGAAAAACTGGAATTCCTTGCTTCAGATGATTTAATGGGACGCCAAACCGGTACCCAAGGAATTGACAAAGCTGCAGGATATATTGAAACTTTTTTCAGAAAAAACAACATTAAACCTTATTATGAAACCTACAGGGATTCTTTTGAAGTTGCCGATAAAACCGGTTTTAATGTAATTGGTTTTCTGGAAGGAAACGATCCGGAACTGAAAAAGGAATTTATCATCCTGGGCGCACATTATGATCATATTGGGATACAAAAAGCTGTAGATAATGATTCCATTGCAAATGGCGCTAATGATAATGCTGCAGGAACGGTTGCTGTAATGGAACTTGCCAGGCAATTTTCAAAAATGAACGCTAATAAAAGAAGTATGCTTTTTATCCTTTTTTCTGCCGAAGAAATGGGTCTGGAGGGCGCAAAGCATATATCTAATCGATTAAAATCTGAAAATCTTGACCTTTATGCGATGGTGAACTTTGAAATGATTGGGGTTCCTATGCAAGGGAAAGATCACCTGGCTTATCTTACGGGATATGAAAACTCTAATTTAGCCGAAAAATTCAATGAATATTCTGAAGCTGAAATCCTTGGATTTTTGCCTCAAGCCAAAGAATACAATCTTTTTAAACGAAGTGATAATTATTCTTTTTATCAGGAATTTAAGGTTCCTGCTCAAACAATAAGCACATTCGATTTTACGAATTATGAGTTTTATCATCATGTTTCAGATGATGCTGAAAAAATGGATATTGCTCATATGGCAAATCTCATTGAAAAAGTAATCCCGGGCTTGCTTAAAATGACAAATACTTCAGAAAAAGAAATAAAACTAAATCAATAATGAAGCATATCGTAATTACCGGTGCCAGCAGGGGAATAGGGCTGGAAATGGTAAAATTATTTTCAAATGCAGGGCATAAGGTACTGGCGTTATCCAGAAACATTCAGCCTGTAAAAGAGCTGGGTCTTGAAAATGTAACTGCTTTATCCTGCGATATCACCAATGAAGCTTCGTTACAGGAAGTCGGTGGATTTATTCAGTCTAAATGGGACAGCGTAGATGTTTTGATAAACAATGCCGGAGCGATTCTTAATAAACCTTTTAAAGAATCCAGCATAGCGGAGTTTAAAAGGATTTATGACACCAATGTCTTTGGAGTTGTTGGATTAATTCAAAAGGTGCTTCCTTTTATGGGTAAAGCCGGACATGTGGTGAATATAAGCAGTATGGGCGGAGTACAGGGAAGCGTAAAATTCCCGGGGCTTTCTGCTTATAGTTCCAGCAAAGGAGCGCTTATTAGCCTTACCGAAATGCTCGCTGAAGAATATAAAGAGCCTGGCCCCTCATTTAACGTACTCGCTCTTGGAGCAGTACAAACCGAAATGCTGGAGGAGGCTTTTCCGGGATATAAAGCGCCGATTCAGGCAGCGGAAATGGCACAATATATAGTAGATTTTAGTTTAACAGCAAATAAATATTATAACGGAAAACTGTTACAGGTTTCCAATAGTACTCCCTAGGTGAAAAAAGGATGAGTGATATACTTGAAAAATACCTTCCCAGTCATGCAGTTGCGCCCGTTTTTGAGATGGTTAAGGATAACCGGATCCATCTCAAAATTGTGAACGAGCGGGTAACACGTCATGGGGATTACAGAAGAATGCCTGATGGGGTTCATCAAATAACAGTAAATGCCAATTTAAATGAATACAGGTTTCTAATAACCTTAGTTCATGAAATATCCCATTTACTGGCTTTTGAGAGATTTGGAAGAACTATAAAACCACATGGGAATGAGTGGAAATTTACGTTTCAGCAAATGATGTTGCCGTTTATAAGGCCTGAGATTTTCCCGGTTCAGTTGCTTCCAATAATTGCAAGTCATTTTAAAAATCCGAAGGCGAGCAGTGATACAGATGCACATCTTTCTGTGGCACTCAAAAAATTTGACACCGAGAATGATAAAAATTATATTTTTGAGCTTCCCGCGGGAGGATTGTTCAAAATTTATAATGGAAAAATTTTTAAGAAGGGCCAAAAGCTCAGGAAACGATATGAATGTCTTGAAGTGGAAACAGGAAAGGTGTATCTTTTCCAGCCCAATGCCCAGGTGGAGCTGTTGGTAGGCTAAGGTATTCTTCAATTTTAAATTTATTAGAATGGATAATTATAATAAGGATTATTATGCGGTAATAATGGCCGGAGGAGTGGGTTCCAGGTTTTGGCCGGTGAGCACTGCTGCGTTTCCAAAACAATTCCATGATATGACGGGATCCGGGGAAACCTTGCTTCAGCGCACATTTAAAAGGCTGGCACATGTGGTTCCAAGGGAAAATATCCTTATTCTAACCAATCATAGTTACCTGAATCTTGTAAAGGAGCAATTGCCCAAAATCACCACTGCTCAAATTATACTCGAACCTGCATTGCGCAATACCGCTCCGTGTATTCTACTGGCGGCATTAAAGATCAATAAACAAAATGAGAAAGCGGTAATGTTGGTGGTGCCCAGTGATCATTGGATACAGCAACAGGAAAATTTTATCGATGATATAAAAAAGTCCTTTGAGGAGGCTTCCCGAGAAAATATATTGATCACTCTTGGTATCAAACCTACTGCTCCAAATACAGGATTTGGATATATAAAATATGAGAAAGAGGAAGATAAAAGTTTCTTTCATGTAGAAAAATTTACTGAAAAACCCAGCCTTCGAAATGCCAAAAAATTCCTTGAAGAGGGTAATTATTTATGGAATGCCGGAATTTTTATTTGGAAGGTTTCTTTTATTATTGATTCGTTTTCAAAATATCAGCCGGAAATGACAGGACTTTTTGAAAAGGGAATAGAAAAACTGAACGGTCCGGAGGAAGAGGAATTTATTGAAGAAGCTTATCCGGAAACCCAGAATATTTCTGTTGATTATGCAGTCATGGAAAAATCGGATGCCGTACGGGTGATACCGGCTACATTTGACTGGAATGATCTTGGGACCTGGGGTGCACTATATCACGAGCTTGCAAAAGACAAAGATGAAAATGCGGTAATAAACGCCCATTTATTTCCAATGGATGCAAAAAAGAATTTAATCTATACTCACACGCCAAAAGTGGTAGTTATAGATGGGCTTGAAGATTATATCATAGTAGATGATAAGGATGTTTTAATGATTGTTCCAAAAGAAAAAGAACAGGAAATCAAAGTGATAAGGAGCAACGTGATGGAGAAATTTGGTGAAAATTTAGGATAAATATGGAGAATAAGGATAATATTGGTAGTGATACCCCGCTACAGGATCCTAAAAAAAATGAATTTTCACATGTAGGCGGGATATGGGCAGGTGTTAGGGCGTTTGCATCAGAATTACTGGATATTAGGCATGATACTGACAGGGAATCAACGTTGGAGGCCATTAAAAAGGATATATCCTTTAAGGGGCATAATGCGTGGATCCTTATCTTTTCCATATTTGTGGCCTCCATAGGTTTAAACGTAAGCAGTACTGCGGTTGTGATTGGAGCGATGCTTATTTCTCCACTTATGGGCCCTATTGTGGGTGTAGGATTATCTGTTGCCATCAATGATGTGGAGACTTTAAAGAAATCGTTTATCAATCTTGGGGTGATGGTATTTCTTAGTGTATTAACAGCCTATATTTATTTTTTGATTTCTCCAATAACAGAGGAAACCCCGGAATTAATCGCCAGAACTTATCCTACAATTCTGGATGTGCTGGTAGCTATTTTTGGTGGACTGGCTTTGATTGTTGCTAAAACCAAAAGAGGTACCATTGCAAGTGTGATCTTTGGAGTTGCTATTGCCACAGCCCTTATGCCTCCCTTGTGCACCGTTGGTTATGGTCTTGCTATTGGAAACTGGGCCTATGCCGGAGGAGCAATCTATCTCTTTTCCATTAACGCTGTTTTTATAGCGCTTACTACATTTGTGGTCTCTAAGTTGCTCAATTTTCCTTTGGTAAAATATGTAAACAGTAAAAGAAGAAAGCGTACTGCGCAAATTGCATCCACGATCGCTATTATTGTCATGATCCCAAGTATCATTCTTTTTGTAAACCTTTTACAGAAACAATTTTTTGAGACCAGTGCGAAGGTATTCCTCTCAGAAGTTGTACGGTACACCGGAACAGAGAAAATTAAAACTACACAGGATTATAATAAAAAGCAGATTGAAGTATATTTAATAGGGGCCCCGGTTCCAGCGGAAACTATTCAAACCTGGAAGGAACAATTAAAAGATATCCAGGCACTAAATGAATCTACGCTTATCGTTCATCAGGGTTCCGGTGCAAATGGTGATATGGCTTTGCTGTCAACCCAGGTTCGAACAGGCATTCTGGAGGATCTTTATGTAAAGAATCAGGAAGTAATAGAGAATAAGGATTCCAAAATTTCACTTTTAGAAAATGAATTGTTGAAATACAGGCAGGGAGATTTTTCTTTTAAAGAGATTAGCGATGAGGTAAAGGTGAATTATTCCAATATATCCAATCTCAGTTTTGCCAATACGATCTCTACAAACTTTTCAAAAATAGATACGATTCCTACCTTTAATATTACTTGGAAACAAAATATTAATAGCAGAACAAAAAATGCTGATGCTGAAAAGATTCAGAAATGGTTAACACTTAGACTAAAACTGGATACCCTGGCCGTAAAATCGTTAAATTAATTAAAGTCCCTGATTCTGGGCTTCCCGCACTTTTTTAAATAGATCGGAAGTGTAAACGAAGTCTGTTACTGTTTTGTCATCGGTTTTGAAAATTTGGGATTTGTCACCTTTCCAGGCCAATAAGCCGTCTTTTAGAAAAGCGATGTTCTCACCAATTTCCAGTAAGGAATTCATATCATGGGTAATTATAATGGTAGTGATATCGTATTCTACGGTGATATCGTGAATAAGGTTATCAATAATAGTTGCAGTATGGGGATCCAGACCGGAGTTTGGCTCGTCACAAAACAAATATTTAGGTTTATTGACTATTGCACGGGCAATGGCAACCCTTTTTTGCATTCCTCCGCTAATTTCTGAAGGGAATTTTTTCGCCGAATCTTCCAGGTTAACCCTTTTTAAGACCTCCTGTACCCGGTCTTGCAAGTCCTTTTTTCTTTTTTTTGTGAACATTCTCAACGGAAACATAACGTTTTCTGCAACTGTCATGGAATCAAACAAAGCTCCTCCCTGAAATAACATACCTATTTCCTGTCTAAGTGCCCGCTTTTCCTCATCGGAAAAATCGGAATAAGAATTACCGTCGTATTCAATAGTTCCTTCTTCTGGAGTGAAAAGTCCCAACATGCATTTCAAAAGAACACTTTTTCCCGATCCGGATTGACCGATTACAAGATTGGTTTTACCGGTTTCAAAAACAAAGTCAATTCCTTTTAAAATTTCTTCGTCCCCAAATCTTTTCTTTAAATTTTTTATTTCTATCATTAGCTAAGAAGTAATTGGGTTACAATATAATTGGTAACGATGATGACCACACTGGTCCATACGAATGAAGTGGTGCTGGCCTTTCCTACCTCCAAAGATCCACCGGTCATATAATATCCATGGTACGCCGGAATTGTTGCAAGAATTAAAGCAAACAGAAAGGTTTTAAAAAATGCATAAAATAACTGAAAGCCTTCAAAATCGGTTTGAAGTCCTTCGATGAATTCTTCAGCTCCAACAAAACCGCCAAGAACGGCAGCAGAATAAGCTCCTACGATCCCCAAAAACATAGATAAGGCAATAACAAATGGATATGTGAGCATTGCAATAATTTTAGGAAAAATCAAATAATTAAGAGAATTTACTCCCATTACCTCCAAAGCATCTATTTGTTCTGTCACCCTCATAGAGCCAATACTCGATGTTATGAAGGATCCTACTTTTCCTGCCATAATAATGGAAATAAAAGTAGGGGAGAATTCAAGAATTATCGATTGTCTTGCTGCAAAGGCTATCAGGGTTTTCGGAATTAAAGGATTGTTAAGGTTTAGTGCGGTTTGCAGTGCAACAACACCACCAATAAAAAATGATAGAAATGCAACAATCCCCAAAGAGCCAATAATAAGTTGATCTATCTCTTTGAATATAAGTTCTTTTAAAACAGATCGTTTGGTCATTCTTCCAAACACACCCTTTAACATTAAAAAGTATTCACCAATCGAATAGAGGTACCTCATTTATGAATTTTTGTAAAGCTAAAATACTAAATTTTACGGGGAAACTATTTAACGTAGAATTAAACTTTAACCCTCAGTATTTACTAAATTTGAAGCATAATATTTTAATCATCTTCATGAAGAATTACACCTTATTTTTTGTTTTTTTCTTATACTTTTTATCCTTGGATGCTCAAACGCCAAAAAAATCCTCTATCGATAATGAAAAACCTAAACTTGTAGTTGGGGTTGTAGTAGATCAAATGCGATATGATTACATCACCCGCTTTTGGGATAAATATGGCCAGGAAGGATTTAAACGGCTAATAAATGAAGGTTATTCCTTTAAAAACAACCATTTTAATTACATTCCTACCTATACTGCCCCGGGACATGCTTCTGTTTTTACTGGTACTACCCCTCAAAACCACGGAATAATAGGGAATGGTTGGTATAATAAGTTCGAAAAAAAGGATGTGTATAATGCCGGAGATGATTCTGTTGAGTCAGTTGGAACTTCTACCGATGCTGGTAAAATGTCTCCACATCGCATGATATCAACCACGGTGGCAGATGAAAATAGATTGTTTACCCAAATGCGGGGTAAAACCATAGGAATAGGGATAAAGGACAGGGGAGCTATTTTACCTGCCGGTCATACCGCCAATGCTGCCTATTGGTTTCAGGGGCGCGATGAAGGAAAATGGATTACTAGTACCCACTATATGGAGAAATTGCCGAATTGGGTAACTGAATTCAATGATTCAGGAAAAGCAGCTTCATATTTAAAAACATGGAATACGCTGGGCGATATTGAAACCTATACAGAAAGTGGACCGGATCTCACCGATTTTGAAGGGGGTTTTGACGGACAAACCACTTTTCCGTATGATCTGGCAGCACTTTCAACAGAAAGCAACAAATTTGAGCGTGTGAAAATTTCACCCTTCGGAAATACGCTTACTACAGATTTTGCCATTGCAGCAATGAAAGCAGAAGGTCTCGGGAAAGATGATTTTACCGATTTTCTTACCCTAAGCTATTCCAGTACAGATTATATAGGGCATAATTTTGGTGTTAATTCAAAGGAAGTTCAGGATACATATATGCGCCTTGATCTTGATCTCGCCCGATTGTTAACCGCCCTGGATGAACAGGTTGGAGTAGGGAATTACACCGTGTTTTTAACTTCCGACCATGGGGGGGTAGATGTTCCTTCATATTTAAAATCGGTTAAGATTCCAGCAGGTTATTTTGATGAGAAAGAGTTTGAGGACAAGTTGAAAAATTTTGTTGAGGAAAAATTTGATACTGCAGATCTAATTGAAAAGGTGCACAGTTACCAGATTTTCTTTGATTATTCTGCACTTCGCAAAGCGGATATTAAAGCATCTGATCTTGAAAGTGCCCTTGCACATTTTATTTTGCAGTATCCACAGGTGAGTAATGTCTATACCAGAAGTCAAATGCAAAGTGCCACTTTTACTGAAGGAACGGCAAAATTGGTTCAAAATGGGTTTAATCAAAAACGAAGTGGGGATGTTATTATGGTCTTAAAACCTTCGGTAATCTCTTATTCTATAACAGGTTCAACACACGGCAGCGGATTTAATTATGATACACACGCGCCTCTTATTTTCTTCGGAAGTGGGGTGCCTCAGGGTAGCACATTCGAGTATTCTGAAATTATAGATATTGCACCCACGATTTCAGCAATTCTTGGTATTTCGAATCCGAATGCAGCAACGGGAAAACCCCTATATATTATGTTGGATAAGGATAAGTAGTAGTTTTTAACCTTTTGTAAATTCTCAAAATAATTTGCTCCGCATTTTTTGCCAGCGCAAATTTCTTATAAAGCGGCCTTCTTCTTTGGAAACAAGAAAGGGCTGCTTTTCTTTTTTTGCCTTAAAATATCCGCTGAGGTAATCTTTGAAAAAATTAAAATTCCTTTTTAAATATGCGAGCTTTGCGGAGGCGATGAGGGTTATTAAAAATCCATACCGCAAACGGTAAAAGGATTCTCCTTGCTTATATTTTGAAGCGGTGTTGTAACTGGCGCCTGTTGGTTTTAAATGTTTTACTCTTAACTCAGGGTCAGTTTTTATCTTCCAGCCGTGAAACCTGGCGAGAAGCTCATCGGCGGTATCCCAGCCCATCGATGGCTGAAGTTTGCCAATTTCCAGAAAACATTCTTTTCTGTAGGCTTTTAATGCGCCCCGAATATGGTCCTTATCGGTAAGATTTTCCAAAACCCAATTTCCATTCTTAAAAATGGTACAAAAACCTCCTGCCATTCCGGTTGAAGGATCTGCTTCAAATAGGTTAATTATTTTTTCAATATAATTTTCAGGAAAAACCAAATCGGCATCAAATTTACAGATGATGTCATAATCTTCATCCAGGATTTGATAACCTTGATTAAAAGTTCTAATTACTTTGCCTCCGGGAGAATGTACCCCTTCAGATGTGGTGTTTACAAGGGAGATAAAATCGTGTTTTTCAGCAAAATCCAGGATGATGTCCTCTGTTGAATCTGTAGACTGATCGTTTACAACTACCATCTTATCCGGAAGTGTGGTTTGCGCTACCAAAGACTGAAGTGTCTTCCCTATAAATTCGCCCTCGTTATAGGCTGGAATTACGATATATAGTTTCAAGAAAGCGATTGTTTTTTGCTAAAATACAATAATCTGATATGCAAAAATTAGAGCATACCGGGAAATTTGATTTGGAAAGGGTATACTGAGATTTCTAAGATCTTTCAGCATAAACCGCGTAATAACGGGGAGTAAATTTTCTAAGCAACGGCCGGAAACCGATTTTGTTCACCGGGTTTGTCCATTTTTCACGTTTTTTAATCGTCCATCCTGCTTTTTCCAGCAGCCAGTCGAATTGCCAGTCTTCAAATTCGTGAAAATGCCGGTCTCGTAAGTCGGTTTTATTTTGATATGAATTGGAAAACCACATTTTCAGAGGGACGGTAGCTACGAGTTTTGTAGCCTGAATATCTTTTAAAACATTGAAAGGAGCCACAAGGTGTTCAAAAATTTCAAAAGCCGTTACAAGATCGTATTCATTGGATTTTACAGCAGTTGTATCAAGATCTAAATCTTCCCCTTTGGTATTGGTAACCTGATATTTATTTTCTTTCATTATTTCAGAAAAAGGATTTTCAACTCCCAAATCCAGAATTTTTGCCGGTGGAGGAAAGTTTTCTTCTAAAAATTCCAGTGTTTTTTTAAATCTTTTGGTAGGAAAGGTCCTTTCGTACATATTAGTATTGATATACGATGGTATTTACATTCATTCCGGCACCAACGCTGGCCATAATAATAACATCCCCTTTTTTTAGTTCCTGATCCTTTATTTTTCCGCGTATCACAAGATCCAGTAATGTAGGTACAGTGGCTACGCTGCTATTTCCCAGTTCCTGAATACTCATAGGCATCACGTTTTCCGGAACAGGCATTTTATGTAATTTATAGAAACGTTTTATTATGGCGTCATCCATCTTTTCATTGGCCTGATGTATGAAAATTTTCTTAACATCGTCAATTGTTTTCCCGCTGTTTTCCAGGCAGGTTTTCATCGCTCCGGGAACTTCGGTAAGTGCAAATTCGTAGATCTTGCGGCCATTCATTTTAATAAAACGCGTGTCTTCAACCTCTCCCGGAAGATTGGACTTCCCAAAATAGATATGATTGGCTTCCTGATATGCGAATGTAGCCGAATCGTGCGCTAAAATTCCGCCTTCCTCATCGGTGATTTCCAGCACTGAAGCTCCGGCACCATCTGAAAAGATCATAGAATCCCGGTCATACTTATCTACAACTCTGGAAAGGGCTTCTGCGCCAATTACCAGACATTTCTTTGCCATTCCGCATTTGATGTAAGCCTGCGCCTGTATAACCGCTTCGATCCAGCCGGGACAACCAAACAACACATCATATCCTACACATTTGGGATTTTTGATTTTTAGGTTGTGTTTAACACGGGTAGCAATGCTGGGCACGGTATCGCTTTGAACACTTCCGGATCTTACGTCTCCGTAGTTGTGAGCTACGATTATATAGTCAAGTGTTTCAGGGTCAATTCCTGCATCTTCAATCGCTTTTTGTGCAGCAACGGTGGCCATATCTGAAGTGCTCAAATTCTCTTCCAGATACCTGCGTTCTTCAATTCCAGTGATTGCCTGGAATTTTTCAATAGTAACCTCATTTGCATGAGGGAATGGAGATCCGTCGGTATTCCTGAATTCTTGCTTTAGAAAGTCTGAATTCTTTCTTTTTAAGTTAGGAATGAAACTGCCTATACCTGTTATTTTAATACTCATTGAAACGACTTAATTTGTGAATTCTTTAACTAAATTACTAAAAGCAATTTTAGTTTAGACCTACAAAGTGGAAAAAATATGCTTAATTATACTTTTGATATTTTATGCTTTAAAAATCAGTAACAATTAAATTATTGTACGCTTATTTTAGGAATCCTTCAAACATTGATGACCATGTTTTTATGCTTCCATATATTCTTCGATAGGATCACAGGTGCATATCAAATTTCTGTCTCCATACGCATCGTCCAGTCTTCTTACCGTTGGCCAGAATTTATTGTCGGCTACATACTCCAAAGGGAAAGCTGCCTGTTTTCTGCTATATGGGAATTCCCAGGTTTCGGCAGTAAGCATAGGCATTGTATGAGGCGCATTTTTTAAAATATTGTTTTCATCCTCTGTAGAAGATTCACTTATTTCCTGTCTTATAGAAATTAGAGCATCACAAAAACGATCGAGTTCTGCCTTGCTTTCACTTTCAGTTGGCTCTATCATTAAAGTTCCGGCAACCGGGAAAGAAACTGTTGGAGCGTGAAATCCGTAATCTATAAGGCGTTTGGCGATATCTCCCACTTCAATTCCGTTGTTTTTAAAGGGACGGCAATCCAGGATCATCTCATGGGCGGCTCTTCCGCGTTCTCCGGAATATAAAGTTTGATAATGATCTTTTAACCGGGCTTTTATATAGTTGGCATTTAAGATTGCATACTCTGTCGCTTTTTGCAAACCTTTGCTTCCCAACATTGTGATATAACCATACGAAATAAGGCATACTAAAGCCGATCCCCAAGGTGCGGAAGAAATTGCGGTAATTGCCTTTTCCCCGCCGGTTTTAATAACCGGATTTCCCGGTAAAAATGGAAGTAATTGTTTTGCAACACAAATTGGACCTACTCCGGGACCACCACCTCCGTGAGGAATCGCAAAGGTTTTATGAAGGTTAAGGTGGCAAACATCAGCACCAATGGCACCGGGATTTGTAAGTCCTACCTGTGCATTCATATTTGCGCCATCCATATAAACCTGCCCGCCATTTTCATGAATTATCGTTGTTACCTCCCGTATGGAAGATTCAAAAACTCCGTGAGTGGAAGGGTAGGTAACCATCAATGCGGCTAAGTTATCCTTGTGTTTTATCGCTTTTTCCCTTAGATCATCAAGATCTATATTTCCTTCTTTGGTGGCTTTTGTAACCACCACTTTCATTCCTGCCATCACTGCCGATGCAGGATTGGTCCCGTGAGCCGATGATGGGATAAGGCAAATATTCCTGTGCGCATCTCCCCTGGATTCGTGATATGCACGAATAACCATTAGTCCCGCGTATTCTCCCTGAGCCCCGGAATTTGGTTGTAAGGAAGTTCCGGAAAAACCTGTAATCTCGGTAAGTTGGTCTTCCAGTTTTTTTAATACTACGTGGTAACCTTCAGCCTGATCTACAGTTGCAAAAGGGTGAATATTCCCCCATTGCGGATTGCTTAAAGGAAGCATTTCTGAAGCTGCATTTAGCTTCATTGTACAAGATCCCAATGCGATCATGGAATGGTTAAGGGAAAGATCCTTTCGTTCCAGTTTCTTGATGTAACGCATCAATTCAGTTTCAGAATGATAGGAATTAAAGACTTCATTGGTTAGAAAATCTTTCATTCGTTCGATCTCCTTCGGAATTGTTGTGCCCTTTTCCAGTGTTTCTATTGTCAATTTGGATTTATCTGATGCTTCAGAAAAAACAGCGACAATTTTATTTAAATCTGAAATATTGGTAGTTTCGTTTATAGCGATAACCACGGTTTCAGGATCCGGGTAATAAAAATTTATTTTACTTTTTTCAGCAATAGGCCTCACAACCGAAGCATCTGCTTTTATTTGGATCGTATCAAAGTAGGAGGAGTTAACCTGTTGAAAACCTAATTCCTTCAACATTTTTTCCAAGGTAACGGCAGAGGAATGAATGGTGTCTGCAATATATTTTAATCCTTTGGGACCATGATAAACAGCGTACATGCCGGCCATAACAGCTAATAAAACCTGGGCAGTACAAATATTGGAAGTCGCCTTGTCGCGTTTTATATGTTGCTCCCTTGTTTGAAGTGCCATCCGAAGGGCACGGTTGCCATTCATATCTTTTGTAACGCCAATAATCCTTCCGGGAATACTTCGTTTATATTCTTCTTTAGTTGCAAAATAAGCCGCGTGCGGTCCACCGTAGCCTAACGGGATTCCAAAACGTTGGGTGGTTCCAACAACTACATCAACTCCAAGTTCTCCCGGAGCCTGTAATTTCACTAAACTTAAAATATCTGCAGCTACAACTATTTTGATTTCAGCTTCTTTTGATCTTGACACAAAATCGGTATAATTAAATACCTGACCGGATTTTCCAGGATATTGAAGAATCGCTCCAAAAAATTCCGTAGAAAAGTCAAATTCTGTGTGGTCTCCAATAACCAATTCTATTCCAAGCGGAATGGATCTTGTTTTTAATAAGGAGATGGTTTGAGGCAGTACTTCTTCAGAAACAAAGAACTTTACAACTTCATTTTTCTTCTGCTCCCGTTCCCTAACAGCAAAAAGTAAGGCCATAGCCTCGGCAGCAGCAGTAGATTCATCCAAAAGAGATGCATTTGCCAGTTCCATCCCGGTAAGATCGCTTACCATCGTTTGAAAATTAAGCAATGCTTCCAATCTTCCCTGTGCAATTTCTGCCTGGTAAGGTGTGTAGGCAGTGTACCATCCCGGATTTTCCAAAACATTACGCTGAATAACAGCAGGCAAAATGGCTTGGTGATATCCTAAGCCTATGTAGGTTTTAAAAACCTTATTTAAGGAAGCCAATTGCCCAATATGTTCGGCATATTCATTTTCGCTTAACGCTGCAGGCA
>ERZ1284729.76-NODE-76-length-16515-cov-10.482685_pt1 | contig 16515 bp, 9 predicted proteins | sample MGYA00454602_ERZ1284729 | MGnify/ENA primary metagenome ERZ1284729 (study PRJEB36292, sample SAMEA5787381) | metagenome | biome: Arctic soil; feature: perennial spring outflow channel; material: sediment | place: Canada | collected 2017-07-08 | depth 0.05 m ... | reverse complement strand
TTTTTTGGGGTGGGAATTGGATAACATTATTGGGGATATAAATATAAGGGAATTTACCCATACTTTTTTAAAAAAAAAGTAATATTATACTGACAACCAACAATTTAAAACTGGGATTTTTATCTCATTTTTATAGATTAAAGGTTCATTGCATCCAAATATCAAAATATATGAGGATAGACATAAAAAATCCAGAAGTCAAAAACCTTTATTTTAATGTTTAATCTACTCGAAATTTTATTTTGTTGGATAATAATTCCCGTTGTAAAATCCTGAATATAAAATTCCCTGTTAATTAACAGCACCCGCCAAAGGCTTTCTTTTTAGTTAGCAACAGTTTAAGTATCTTTGCAGCCTTTAATAAAAATATGGCTAAAGCTGAAGAGAATATAGAAGTATTAGGGGCAAGGGTTCATAATTTAAAAAATATTGATGTCACAATCCCCCGTGAAAAATTGGTAGTAATTACAGGGCTTTCGGGATCCGGAAAATCTTCTTTGGCCTTTGACACTATTTATGCCGAAGGCCAGCGGCGTTATATTGAGACTTTTTCTTCCTATGCCCGTCAATTCCTTGGCGGACTGGAGCGCCCCGATGTTGATAAAATTGAAGGATTGTCCCCCGTTATTGCAATAGAGCAAAAAACCACCAGCAAGAACCCGAGAAGTACTGTGGGCACCATCACAGAAATTTACGATTTCCTGCGATTGTTGTTTGCCCGTACCGCCGATGCCTACAGTTACAACACTGGCGAGAAAATGGTGAGCTATAACGACGAACAAATAAAGAAGCTGATCCTTGAAAATTTCCACGATAAACGCATTAGCATCCTGGCGCCCGTGATTCGCTCCAGAAAAGGGCATTATCGCGAACTCTTTGAACAAATTGCTAAACAGGGATTCGTAAAAGTTCGCGCAGATGGAGAGATCCGGGATTTGGTAAAAGGAATGAAACTGGACAGGTACAAGATCCATGAGATTGAAATTGTGGTGGACCGTTTAAAGATTGACGAAAATGCCGAAGCCCAAAAGCGATTGGATGAAAGTATAAAAACGGCAATGTATCACGGAGATGATGTATTGATGGTTCTGGAACAGGAGAGCGGAGAACTCCGTTATTTCAGCCGGAATTTAATGTGCCCCACCACCGGAATTTCATATCCCAATCCGGAGCCAAACAATTTTTCTTTCAATTCTCCCAAGGGCGCCTGTCCAACCTGTAGCGGGATTGGCACGCTTCATAAGGTGAACATAGACAAACTAATTCCGGACCGGACAAAGTCCATAAAAGCTGGTGCACTGATTCCTCACGGGCCACAAAAAAAGAATTGGGTGTTTTCCCAAATGGAACTTATTGCCGAACGCTTTGATTTTAAACTGAGCGAACCCGTAAATAAAATTCCACAGGAAGCCCTGGATATGATATTATTTGGCGGAAAGGAAAAATTTTCCAAAGAATCCAAAGCACTCGGGATAACCCGCGATTTTAAAATAGATTTTGAAGGAGTTGCAACCTTTATTGAAACCACATTCAATACAAATGACTCAACTTCTTTAAAACGTTGGGCAAAAGAATATATGGACAGAATTGTTTGTCCGGATTGCGAGGGAGCAAGGTTAAGAAAGGAATCGCTCTACTTTAAAATAAACGATCAGAATATTGCCGAATTGGCAGAAAAGGATATTACCGACCTGGCCGATTGGTTTGCAAAGTTAAGTGCCAAATTAACCCATAAGCAAATTCAAATCGCTTCAGAAGTTATCAAGGAGATCAGAACCCGCCTTCAATTTTTAATAGATGTTGGCCTGACGTATTTATCTTTAAACCGGAGTTCAAAATCCCTTTCCGGTGGTGAAGCCCAGCGCATTCGGTTGGCAACTCAAATTGGTTCCCAGCTCGTAGGGGTTTTATATATTTTGGACGAACCCAGCATAGGACTGCACCAGCGGGACAACGAAAAACTAATAAACTCTCTGGTTTCCCTCCGGGATCTCGGGAATTCTGTGATTGTTGTGGAACACGATAAGGATATGATAGAACGTGCCGACCATGTAATTGATATTGGTCCGCACGCTGGAAAACATGGTGGGGAGATCCTCAGCCAGGGAACCCCTGCTGAAATTAAAAAACACGATACCATTACTGCTGCTTATTTAAACGGGACCAAAAAAATTGAAGTCCCCAAAGTGAGAAGAAAAGGGAATGGGAATTTTATAACTCTAAGTGGTGCGACCGGAAACAACCTTAAGAATGTTTCGGTAAAAATTCCGCTTGGAAAAATGATTGCAGTTACAGGGGTATCGGGCAGTGGGAAATCTACACTTATCAACGAGACCCTCTATCCTATTATGAATGCTTTTTATTTTAACGGGGTTAAAGTTCCAATGCCTTATAAGAGCATTAAAGGGCTGGAACATATAGATAAGGTGATAGAAATCAATCAATCTCCTATTGGCCGGACCCCGAGATCCAATCCAGCCACATATACCGGTGTGTTTTCAGAAATAAGAAATCTGTACGCAAAAACTCCGGAAGCACTTATTCGGGGCTATAAACCCGGAAGATTTAGCTTTAATGTAAAAGGAGGTCGTTGTGAAACCTGTCGCGGTGGTGGATTAAGGGTTATTGAGATGAATTTTCTTCCGGACGTTTATGTAGAGTGCGAAACCTGCCAGGGAAAGCGATTCAACCGGGAAACCCTGGAAATACGGTATAAGGGAAAATCCATATCAGATATTTTGAATATGACCATTGATGATTCCATTGGTTATTTTGAACTTATCCCCAAGATTTATCGCAAATTGAAGACCATTCAGGATGTTGGCCTGGGTTATATCACATTGGGACAACAAAGCACAACCCTTTCCGGAGGAGAGGCCCAACGAATAAAACTGGCAACCGAGCTTTCAAAACGCGATACCGGGAACACTTTTTATATACTTGACGAACCAACTACCGGCTTACATTTTGAAGATATACGTGTTTTGATGGGTGTTTTGAATAAATTGGCCGATAAAGGAAATACCGTTTTGATAATTGAACACAATATAGATGTCATAAAAATGGCCGATCATATCATCGATATTGGATATGAGGGAGGAAAAAATGGCGGAAAGATAATTGTTTCCGGAACCCCGGAAGAAGTTGCAAAGCACAAAAAAAGTTATACAGCACATTTTTTGAGAAAAGAATTAAAATAAAGTAGTTTAGTAAAATTGAATTATTAAGTTCGTGAGCATTATTTTTTTAATAAGAGTATAAAAAACATAAAAGTCTCGAATAATAAATTTTCCTAATGTTGTAAATCAATTTTTATTCTTGTACCAGCATACCAGCAGGCGGGTATCCCGGCAGATAGGTTAGCGAATAAAAAGTGAATAGTAAAATTCTTCTGGGAAGTTCAAGAATCGAGCTTTTTTGATAATTCTTTCAAAATATTAAAATAAAACACGAAACTTTAATTTATAACGCAATCGATAAAAATTAGAATGAAAGCAAAACAAGGGAATAAAGCCTGGAACGAAATTAAGACTAATGATTCCTGGGCAATTTTTAAAATAATGGGTGAATTTGTAAAAGGATATGAAACGCTGAGCCAAATAGGCCCCTGTGTTTCAATTTTTGGTTCTGCCCGTACAAAGCCAGATCAAAATTATTATATGTTAACCGAGCGAATTGCTAAAAAAATCGTAGATCACGGCTACGGTGTAATTACTGGGGGCGGTCCGGGAATTATGGAAGCAGGTAACAAAGGTGCGCACCTTGGAGGCGGTACTTCGGTTGGGCTCAACATAGATTTGCCTTTTGAACAACACGACAACCCCTACATCGATGGAGACAAAAGTCTGGATTTCGATTATTTCTTTGTAAGAAAGGTAATGTTTGTAAAATACTCCCAGGGTTTTGTGGTGATGCCCGGCGGATTTGGGACTATGGATGAGCTCTTTGAAGCAATTACTCTAATTCAAACTAATAAAGTAGATGCATTTCCAATTATTCTGGTAGGAACCGAATTTTGGAGCGGATTGATAGATTGGATACGTAGTACGGTTATGCAGTCTTTTGAAAATATAAATGAAGCAGATATGGATCTTATTAAATTAGTTGATACTGAAGATGAGGTTATTGAAATCCTCGATAAATTTTATGATGAATACAATTTAAGTCCTAATTTTTAATGAAAATATTATAACCAAACATTACTCAAAGTGACTATAGTGTGATGTACATTGGGTTAAAATAAAAATAAAAACAAACCTGTATTAGTAAAAATGGAATAGTTGATGTGTTAATTAGATATTAGATTAAACATTTTAAAAAAAATTCCGTCTTTTATCACAAATTAAAACTTAGTACTGCTTTACTTCATAATTTTAACCAGTCTATATTTTAAAAACTGGTTAGCTACAAAATATAGAATTAGTATTAAATGCGTTTTTTTAAATTATCTGTAACCTGAAATTCAATTCTGTTTATTAATTAATTTCAAGAGTAAGTTGAGTATCAAATTTTTTCTTTTTTTGGCAATCGGGTGTTTATGTGCAAATCAAGGATTTGGGCAAACCAGCATGAATATTACCGCAGTTTTAAATGATTCCATACATACTTTCGATATACAGCAGGAAATTGAATATGAAAATACAAGTTCGAAAGCGCTTTCAGTAATTTATTTAAATGATTGGGCGAATAGTTTTAAAGACAAAACCACCCCGCTTGCGCATAGGTTTGCCGAGGACTATTTAAGGCGGTTTCATTTTGCAAAACCTGAAGAAAGGGGATTTACCAAGATTTATAGCATTACAAATAAAGATTCGGTTAACTATACCTGGGACAGGCCCCGGGATCTTCCGGATATTATTCGGGTTACTTTAAAGCAACCTTTACCTCCTGGCGAAAAAGTTTCTATCCAATTATTATATCAGGTTAAAATCCCTTCAGAAAAATTCACAAAATACGGGTATGACGACCAGGGTAATTTTAAACTCAAATACTGGTACATTACCCCGGCCGTATTTGATGGTAAATGGCAAATTTATAGCGATAAAAATTTACGCGATCAGTTCACCGCTCCCGTCAGTTTAAAGATTAAATTATCGACCCGTCCCTATTTATATGTGGCTTCCCCGCTTAAAATGGACCGAATGGTGACAGAAGATGAATTCAAAACTACTTATTTATCGGGAGAAAATATAGTCTCATCAGAGTTATACCTCACCAAAACATTTGAATTTGAAGTATTCGATGTTAATTCAAGAGATGTATTAACCAACCTGGAGGATGATGGTCTAATAGTAGGAATGAAAGGTTATGTATTAAACAGGATTCTTAAATTCCTGGAAATTCGGCTTGGCCCTTATCCCCATAAATCCTTGATGGTAACCAATGATGATTACAACACAAATCCGGTTTACGGATTAAACCAGCTGCCCGATTTTTTTAGGCCCTTCCCAGATGGATTCCAGTATGATATTAAGCAGTTAAAAGTTATTACCGCAAACTATCTAAGGAATACGGTTTTTTTAAATCCCAGAGAGGATCAATGGGTCTATGATGCCATTCAAATCTCCCTAATGAAGGATTATGTCGATTTGTATTATCCGAAAATGAAGCTTTTGGGAAGTTTTAGCAACATTATTGGTATAAGGTGGTTGCACGCTGCCGATCTTGATTTCAATGATCAATACTCCTTACTCTACTTGCATATGGCGCGGATGGATATGGATCAACCTCTTCGTATTGCACAGGATTCCCTTGTGAAATTTAATTCAAATATATCCAACACATATAAGGCTGGACTAGGTTTAAATTATATTGATGATTTTTTGGGAGGAGAAGAAGTAAAGAACTCAATTTCAGAATTTTATGATGAGTATCTTTTTAAATATGCGAGTGAAAAGGATTTTGTCCATATTTTACAAAAAAATTCTGAAAAAGACATCAACTGGTTCTATGAGGATTATGTGGCTACCAATAAAAAAATAGATTTTAAGATTAAAAAGGTTACTAAAACCACCGATTCATTAGAAATAACCATAAAGAATAAACGGGACAATAAAATGCCGGTTTCCTTATATGGCCTTAAGGATGGAAATATAGTTTTTAAAACTTGGGTTGAAGATATTGATAAAACCAAAAAGATTAGCATACCTAGAGACAGTATTGAAAGGCTGGCATTAAACTATGAAGGAATAATACCTGAAGTAAATCAGCGCAATAATTACAAGGGAGTAACCACCTTATTAAATAAACCAATTCAATTTAGATTGTTTCAGGATATTGAAGACCCCCATTACAATCAAATGTTTTTTATGCCTGAGTTTGATTACAACCTGTATGACGGTATTTCCATAGGACCTAAATTGTATAATAAAACCCTTTTAAGCAAAAATTTCAACTATAAAATTTCTCCAAAATATGGTTTCAATAGCAAAACAATTGTGGGATCTGCTTCTGTAAGCAACACGCATTATTTTGCGAATAAAACTTTATATGCTCTGGCATATGGATTCAGTGGCATTCGTTATTCTTATGGTTATGATTTGTTTTACCGGAAATCTTCTCCTTTTATAGGGTTTTATTACCGGAATTCAAATTTAAGGGATAATGAGCGCCAAAGATTTTTAATTAGAAACGTAAATGTGAAACGGGATATAAGTCCTGTAAATCCTGTAAAACAACCGGATTATAATGTGGTGGACTTAAGTTACCGATATAGCGATACAAATTTGGTGGACTATATTTCAGGGAGTCTTGATTATCAAATAGCGAAAAATTTCAGCAAAATTTCATTGAATCTGGAGTATAGAAAACTTTTCAGAAATAATCGTCAGATGAATTTAAGGTTTTATGCAGGGACCTTTTTATATAACGACGAGGAGGATAATGATTTTTTCAGTTTTGCTTTAGATCGTCCTACCGATTATCTTTTTGATTATAATTACTACGGAAGAAGCCAGGACAGTGGTCTTTTTAGTCAGCAAATTATTCCTGCAGAAGGAGGATTTAAATCCCAACTAGAACCTGAATTTGCAAACCAATGGATCTCAACAGTGAATGCCAGCACAAATATCTGGAAATGGATTTTTGCCTACGGCGATGCGGGATTAGTTAAGAACAAGGGAGAACAAGCAAAATTTCTATACGATTCAGGGATACGCGTGAGCATGGTAGCCGATTATTTTGAATTGTACTTTCCGGTATACTCCAATTTAGGCTGGGAAATTGGCCAAAAAAATTACGATCAAAAAATAAGGTTTATTGTTACATTAGACATCAATACTCTACTTAAATTATTCACTAGAGAATGGTATTAAAAAGATTTAACAGTAGATTTTCCCTGGCTTAAATTTAGCCAAAAATTATCATGAGCATTATATAATTCGTAATATTACACTTATTTTATTGATATTTATTTAAAATTTACAGTCATTTTAGCTAATTAAGAATTAAATCTAAAATTTTTGACTAATTGACGAATTGCATTTATGCTTAGTTTTTGTTACATTTGTTTTTATTAAACGCATTTATTCAAATTAGTCTATGCAAATAGAAACACAAACAAAAAAAGCGATTTCTTTTGAAGACTTTAAAACGGAGGTTTTGAAGGACTATAAAATTGCTGTAATCAGCCGGGAGTGCAGCTTGCTTGGAAGACGAGAGGTGCTAACAGGAAAAGCAAAATTTGGTATTTTTGGCGACGGAAAAGAAATCCCGCAACTAGCTCTTGCTAAGGCATTTAAAAATGGAGATTTCAGATCCGGGTACTATCGGGATCAAACTTTTATGATGGCCATCGGGGCAATGAGCATCGAGAATTTTTTTGCAGGTTTGTATGCTGATACTTCAATGGAAAACGAACCTATGTCTGCCGGAAGGCAAATGGGCGGACATTTTGGTACTCATAGTTTGAATGAAGACGGAAGTTGGAAAAATTTGATGTCGCAAAAAAACTCCAGTGCTGATACCTCCCCTACTGCCAGCCAAATGCCCAGACTTTTAGGTTTGGCACAGGCATCAAAAATTTACAGAAATGTAGATGGGATCAAAGCTGAAAAATTTTCGGATAATGGAAATGAGATCGCCTGGGGAACTATTGGTAACGCCAGCACCAGCGAAGGCCATTTTTGGGAAACCATCAATGCGGCAGGAGTATTACAAGTACCAATGGTAATTAGCGTTTGGGACGATGAATATGGAATTTCGGTCCATGCAAAACATCAAACCACAAAAGAAAATATCTCCGAGCTTCTAAAAGGTTTTCAAAGAGATGAAGAAAATAAAGGATACGAAATTATAGTAGTAAACGGCTGGGATTATGTAGCCCTGATTGAAGCTTACGAAAAAGCGGCTGAAATTGCACGGGGATCACACGCTCCCGTTTTAATTCACGTCAGGGAACTTACTCAACCTCAGGGTCATTCCACCTCCGGCTCACAGGAACGCTACAAAAATGAAGATCGTCTGACCTGGGAACGCGAATTTGACTGTAATGTCAAATTCCGGGAATGGATTATTCAGAACAATTTTTCCACTCAGGAGGAGTTGGAAAATATAGATCAGGAAATAAAAAAACAAGTTAGGAATGGAAAAAAAGCGGCCTGGACTGCTTACACCCAACCAATAATTAAAAAGCAGAAGGAACTTCTTCCTCTTTTGGAAAATGCAGCTGAAAGTAGCAATAAAAAAGATGAGATCCTCTCCTTAAAAAATGAACTTACTAAAATAAAAGACCCTATAAAAAAGGAACTTTTAATTACTGCCAGAAAAAGCCTTCACTATTTGATAGGATCAAAAAGCAAAGCAAAAATACAGTTAATTGACTGGATTGAAGCTTACACCTCAGATTCCCAAAGTAAATACAGCAGTAATCTTTACAGTGAGTCCAAACTTAATGCCTTGTCAATTAAAGAGGTGAAACCAACCTATTCTAATGACGCCCGACAAGTAGATGCCAGAATTATACTTAGGGATAATTTTGACAAAATATTTGAAACCTATCCTGAATCCTTGATCTTCGGGGAAGATTCCGGCAAAATTGGCGATGTAAACCAAGGGTTGGAAGGACTTCAAACCAAATATGGCTCCCTTCGGGTTGCAGATACAGGAATAAGGGAAGCAACCATTTTGGGCCAGGGAATTGGAATGGCTATGAGAGGTTTAAGACCAATTGCCGAAATTCAATATTTAGATTATATACTTTATGCGCTTCAAACGATGAGTGACGACCTTGCAACCCTGCAGTATCGTACAAAAGGGAAACAAAAAGCCCCGCTTATTGTAAGAACCCGAGGCCACAGACTGGAAGGAATCTGGCATAGCGGATCGCCAATGGGAGCTCTTGTGCATTTATTGCATGGAATCCATATTCTTGTTCCAAGAAATATGACCAAAGCAGCAGGATTTTATAATACCTTATTGGAAGGCGATGAGCCTGCATTGATAATAGAATGCCTTAATGGATACAGATTAAAGGAAAAACTTCCCAATAATTTTGGGAAATTTAAAACGCCTATAGGTGTTGTGGAAACCATTAAAGAAGGATCAGATATTACTTTGGTATCTTATGGTTCTACTTTAAGACTGGTGGAAGCCGCCGCTCTCGATCTGGAAGAAGTGGGAATCCATGCTGAAATCATCGATGTGCAATCCCTACTTCCGTTAGATATAAATAAAGACATAGTAAAGAGCATTGAAAAAACCAATAGGCTTTTAGTGATAGATGAAGATGTTCCTGGAGGCGCTTCAGCATATATTCTTCAAAATATTCTGGAGGTGCAAAATGCCTATCTTCATTTAGATAGCAAACCTCAAACCCTGACCGCCAAAGAGCACAGGCCATCTTACGGTACAGATGGGGATTACTTCTCTAAACCTTCTGCAGAAGATATTTTTGAAAAGATCTATGAAATTATGAATGAAACAGATCCGGAGAAATATCCTGCTTTGAAATAAAATCTCTTCAGATAAATTTAAAATAAAGGCCACGAATGCACAAATGAAAAATTGGTGTATTTCGTGGCTAAACATTTTAATTCAAAATTGAAAAATTCAAAATTCAAGAAGTTGGACCTAAAAAAATTTTAACTTCCGTCTCCAACTCCAGACTTCCATCTTTTTAAAAATAAAAAAATATTAGTTCCACTGTCTATAGCTTGGGGCAGGTTTGTACTTATTTTTTCCAACATAATTTAGATGTAACCCAGAATCATTACAAACCTACATCCAGCTTCGTGAATTCGATTCAATTTTATAAAACATATAATTTATATACGGGAGCACATCTTTGCTTACCGTTCTAAATGAGATATCTCCTCCGGCTGTATGAAAAATAATATTTACCAGGTTCTTTTTTTCATACCATAAGGGCTGAAATACGCTTATAGACTGTATTTTGTAAATCTCTAAACGTTCCTCTGTTTTATTCCAGACACCGTATTTTTTATAAACAAAATCTTCAGAAATAATCAACCTTAAGGACCTGAACATTAAAACCTGCCAGATTACCGCGATAACGGCATATAACCCGGCCAGCAAAAGCCAGGTTGTAAAAGATAAAGCATCCACAAAAAATACTATAAGATAGCTCGCAAGTGCTGGAATCAGAGCAAAAATCAACCGTCTCACCAACAAGAGTTTATCTGGCGTAAAGGTTTCCCCAAAAGTGCTGGATTCGCCGGTATACAAAAATGAGTTCACCTTGGCAACTGTGGCCTGATCCAGGCCCGGAATTTTAATTTTACTTTTCTGAAGCTCATTTTCACTATTTGCAAGCGAAATACGCACTTCGTACAAATTCAGCCATTTTTGGACTGGGTTTGTGATCACCTGCAATAATTGCACACGCCTTGGCTGTAAAGAAACTTTTGTATTGGTCTTTAGACCCATTTCCAATTCAAGGCTATCCTTTGTTTGCGTTAATTTTAAGTTGAAATATTTTATAAAAACTTCAGAAACAGTTATTAAAACACTCAGAAACAAAACAATTACAGCTATTAATATAAAAATGGAAATCGATTCCATAGGACCGGGCAACTTATCCAAATAATTTTGGATAAGTTCAGAATGTTCTTCAGAAACTGTTCTTACTTCATTGTAAATAGTACTGAAAAAAGCGGCGATCAATGCCAATCCCCGTAAATAATTGGTGCTTATCCCTATTTTTAGCAAGGTTAAAAAACCCAATTCATGAGTCCATAATCGATCTTCCGATGGTTCCCCGGCAATTTCCGGATCGGTTATTTTTTCGGAATACTTGTCCTTTACCTTGATCAGAATAGCCAAAAGCTGGTTTGCTTTTTCATTGGAAATAGCCTTAATACTAATTTCCTCCTTTTTGCTTCCCGCTGTTTCAACTACAAAACTGTTGACATTCAGAATGCGTTGCAGAATGGAACGTTTAATATATACCTGCTGAATTCTGTCAAAAGGGATCGCGATATCTTCTGTATTGAATACTCCTTCCTGGAGCACAAATTCCTGATTTTTATAATCTATATGAAAAAGGAATTTCCGGTAATAAACAAAGCTGTAAATTAGGACGAGGACAGACATTAACCCCAAACCAAGTGCAATGTAAATGAGGGTTGCCATATCTGGCCCAGTGAATAAAAGATATACGATAATAGCCCAAAAGCCTTTTAATATATTAAAAATCCTGGTGAGGAAAATTAGAAGGATCCCAATTCCCGATTGTCTTTGCGGGACTTCAAACAAATTAGAATTCATTTGCAGTGAGCTTTTCGGCCAAAGCCTCTTTTAACCGAAGTGCGAGGTCTGGAGTCAATCCGGGAATTACAATATCGCTGCCGCTGCCGCCCGCAGTAAAAATCTTAAGGGTGGAGATCTTAAGCATCTTATCAAGAACATCCCGGGAAATGGAGGCGTGCTGAATCCTATTAAAGGGAACAACCGTAGTTTTATTTACCAGATAGCCCCTTCTGTACAAAATATCCTTTTCCCTGAGCGCAAATCCATAATTCTTCTGTAGTTGGGAAGTGTTCCAAAATTTAAAACCAAAGTATAAAACGATCCCAATAAGAAGCATCATTAATTGGGTCTGGGTTATATTGAAATAAAATAAAACCACCCAACCAATCATCGCTACGCAAAAAAATACAAGGTTTTGAAGATTGGATTTTATGAGATAACTCTTTGAAATTGGTTGAAAAGCCACCTCTTCAAATTGAGGCAGCGAAGCAATATCAATTGATTTATTTGTGAAGTTCTCCATTATGGAAGCCATTCCTTTTTAAAATTAGGTTTGCGTTTTTCCAGAAAAGCATCTCTTCCTTCCTTTGCTTCATCTGTCATATATGCCAATCTTGTGGCTTCCCCGGCAAATACCTGTTGGCCAACCATGCCATCATCGGTAAGATTCATTGCAAATTTCAACATTTTGATGGAAGTCGGGGATTTCGCTAAAATTTCCTGCGCCCACTCATATGCCGTAGTTTCCAATTTGGCATGAGGAATTACCGCATTCACCATTCCCATTTCAAAAGCTTCCTTAGCTGAATAATTACGGCCCAAAAAGAAAATTTCCCTGGCGCGCTTCTGCCCTACCATTTTTGCGAGATAAGCAGACCCGTAACCTCCGTCAAAACTGGTAACATCGGCATCGGTTTGTTTAAAGATCGCGTGTTCCTCACTTGCAAGGCTCAAATCGCAAACTACGTGTAAACTGTGGCCTCCGCCAACTGCCCAACCGGGAACTACGGCAATAACAACCTTCGGCATAAAACGGATCAGTCGCTGAACTTCCAGTATATTCAACCGGTGCATCCCGTCTTCTCCCACATACCCCTTATGGCCCCTGGCTTTTTGATCTCCGCCGCTGCAAAACGAATAAACTCCATCTTTGGTTGATGGTCCTTCAGCCGACAAAAGCACAACGCCTATGGAAGTATCTTCCTGTGCATCGTAAAAAGCATCGAATAATTCACTGGTAGTTTTAGGCCGGAAAGCATTCCGCACATCTGGTCTGTTAAATGCAATTCTCGCTACTCCACCGGCTTTCTTATACGTGATATCTTCATATTCCTTCGCGGTTTTCCAATCTATTTTATCCATCTGCTTTATTTTTTGTAAAAATAGGATTTTTATTACAGATTTAATCGATTTCAGGAATTTCACTGCCGGGATAAATACCAATTAAATTGAATGGAGTCCAATATTTGCACAATTCTTGATATATTTGAAAAAACCGTGCAAATGAAAAAAATAGGACTTTTATTTTTTCTTTTACTTTCCTCCTATTTGGGAATCGCGCAGGAAATACCAGCTGTTGTCCGGTCCTCTCCTGAGTTTATAATCAAACGGGTTGAGATAACACCTTCCCTGACCAACCTGGCTCCAGAAATACCAAATACAGGTAAATTCCGGATTAGAACGGTGAATTTTGATAAGGAAATTGAACGCAGAGAAGTGAATATTTATGAGATGATGGCCATGGAGGAGAGAATGAAATCCCGAACTGTGGAACTCGCCCCACCGGTATATGTGCCAAAGGAAAAAGAGACTTTTTCTCTTTCCCGAAGTAACAACATTAATGCCTCGCCAAGGTTTTACAACCAAACTTTTAGTCCTGAATTTCCTTCAAGAGGCACCAGGAATTCGGTTTATAAAGATGCTTCAGAATCCACTGACTCTTATTACCTTAGAAGTTATTCCCCTTTTTACAGGCAAAGCAATTTCTACAACTAATCCTTTTTTAAATAAATTCCGTCCTCTTTAATAGCTATCAGGCGTTGTTTATACAAGGTTCCAATAGCCTTTTTAAAGCTTTTCTTGCTCATTTGAAGCACTCTTTGAACTTCCTGTGGAGAAGATTTATCGGTAAGCTTTAAACAACCTCCCTTCAATTCAATTTCATTCAGGATATCCTGGGCATTCGGCTCAATACTTCTATAACCGGGACGTTGCAGGGTGATGTCAATTTTCCCATCCGGACGGGTTTTCTTCACCCAAGCCTTCAATCTTTCACCGGGCTGCAAATCCTGAAAAATATCGTCTTTAAAGATCAATCCCTGATGAATTTCATTTACAATTACATTCATTCCCAAATCTGTAGGATTGGCAACAATTATATCTACTTCCTGAAAAGGTTCGACCGTAATATCGCTATTGTCCAGAAAAGCATTCGTTTTGCTGGAACCAACCAGCCTGCCGCTTTCCTCATCCAAATAACAGAAAATAAGATACCAGCTGCCCTTGCGCATTTTGGAAGCCATTTCCCTAAAAGGCACAAAAAGATGTTTCTCCAGTCCCCAATCTAAAAATGCGCCAATATCAGAAAGCTCAACACACTTGAGATATGCAAATTCATCTAATTTAACATAGGGTTTTAAGGTAGTGGCTACAGGACGTTCCTGATGATCCAGATATACAAAAACCTCTATTTCATCCTCTAAACTAAAAGTTTCAGGTTTGTATTTATTAGGCAACAAAACCTCGTCACCTTCTTCATTTCGTAAAAACAATCCGGGTTCGGTATCGCGATCTATAATTAATGTGTGGTATTCACCAATTCCAAGCATAACTTTATTTTAAAATGCAAAGATACTTTTATTTAACCGGTATTTATAAAAATCAAAAAATCCACTTCTCATCCTTGAGAAAAGGATTTTCTTAAACTTTTTTATTTAGGATTTCAATTAAATTGATCCGTGCGGATTGTTCTCTGCGTTCAGATGACATTCCAATGTTGTTTTTTCCGTTCTGAACAAAATCAATATGTCAGATTTTATTCGTTTAATCATTGATTTGTTTAACCATTTATTTTGTCTTTCTGAAACGAGCTATTCCCCTTTTTGGTCATTCTGAAAGAGCTTTTGGGCGGGGAAGAATCCCTTGATATACAATTAAACAGTTAAACAACTACACAACCATATTCGTTTAATCGTTTAGTTTCTCTTTCTAAACGAGCAATTCCCTTTTTTTTAAAGGTTCCACTTCAATTTAATAAAAAGACAAACTAAATACAAAAAATAAAAATTAAGATTTCATATAATTAAAGTACTCCAACAGCACCTCATCATTTATTTTTCGGGGAGTAAATATTTCCAATAATTTTGGTTTTTCCGAAGTACTAAAAAACCCTATTAATTCTTCAGACAGCTCTTTTGAAGTTTTTGCCGAAAGATATTCAAAGTTATGCATCTCGCATAATGGTTTTGCATTCAGCTGATGTATGGTTTCAAAATAAGTATCAAAATTCTCGGTATTCTTATTTCCCGGTAAAATCCTGAATATTCCGCCTCCTTCATTATTGAGCACGATTATCCTGAAATTTGAAGGGATATAATTGTTCCAAAGCCCGTTGCTGTCATAAAAAAGGCTCAAATCTCCACAAATAAGCAAGGTTGGTTCCTTGTTTATTACGGCAGCTCCTACCGCGGTAGAAATGCTGCCATCTATTCCGCTGGTGCCACGATTGCAGAATATTTTCTGGGAGGCATCCCAGTTAAAAAGCTGGGCATATCTTACGGTAGAACTATTTCCCAACTGCACATTGTAGTTTTTAGGCACGGCCGGGACTATGGCTTGCATGACTTTAAAATCTGAATACGGGATTTCATCTACATACGATTCGTGTCGCCCTTCCAGTTTTTCTTTGATATTTTTCCAATGAACCCCATAATCGCTATTTATTGGTTTTAAAAGTGGCATAAAAACCTTGAAAAAAGAATTAAGTGAAGTTTCAAAATGCTTGTTCAAACAAAAAAAAGTGTTGTAAGCTTTTTTGGGATCTATATGCCAATGCTGTTTTGGCTGATAATCCCTTAAAAAAGATTTTATTTTTTTAGAGACAATCATCCCTCCAAAAGTGAGCAAAATATCCGGCTGTAAAAGTTCAAATTGTTCCTTAGGATTGGAAACTTTTTCTATTGGACCTATCAATGTATCTATTTGGGGAAAAAATTCCGGATGATGTAAATTTGAAGTGGTTTCGGTAAGTACCAACACAGAATCGTCTTTGGCCAAAGCATCCAGAAATCTTTGTTCTACCGCGTTGGGTTGGGCAACTCCCACAATGATCATCTTTCGCTTGGACTGATTCCAGAGATTGGCATAGACACGCAATTCATTTTCGGTATAAACCCGTTCCCGGATTTCAGGTAAAATTTGCAGGGGGTTTACCAAATTTGTTTCAGTAATTTCATATAAAGGTTCATAGAACGGCACATTAATATGAACAGGTCCCTTTTGTTCTATGGCTTTATTGAGAGCCAAATTGATTTCCCGCTCATTGTGTTTTTGAGACTCAAATTGTTTTTTTTGAAGTTTTTTATTTGAAGAATCGGCTTCTTCCAATACTTCTGAATATAAATTGGCAGAATACAAAATATGATTCTCAAAAACATCTTTCTGTCTAATAGTTTGTCCGTCACCAATATCAATTCGTTCAATTGGTCGGTCTGCAGAAATAATTACCAGAGGAATGTCACTGTAAAAAGCTTCGGCTATGGCCGGATAATAATTCAATAAAGCCGATCCGGAACTGCAAACAATAGCAAC